>MDTD01002501.1_pt1 | contig 90228 bp, 83 predicted proteins | sample 811221 | NCBI WGS metagenome assembly MDTD01 (sample SAMN05326646, study PRJNA326480) | marine metagenome | isolation source: seawater | place: Pacific Ocean: South West | collected 2011
CCTTCACCGCACAACCGCCGGATTTACACCACCTCGCCTTGGCCACAAGAGCTTCGCGGCTTTTGGCCCGCTCGCCCTGCTTGGCAGTGCCTCGTATCCGGTTCTTGTTCATCGGCTCACGGTTTACGATCCACGCGTCCTCCCCACGGTCGGTCACCCTTCCGCAGTTGCGCTTCACTTCGTTCGCTGTAGCCAGCTCACGGGAGGACTTGCACCTCCAGGCGTGCGCCCGTGCCGGGCGCACAAAAAAAACCCCGCGGAGACGGGGTTAAGGCTAGCGCTGTGCTGGAGGGCGAAGCAAGTGGCGGGGGCCACCGGCTTCTGTCTACACTTGCCATTCTCCACAGCTGAGATTACCCCGGCGTGGCCGCCCGGTTACCGTTTGGTCAGGGTTGCCGGCCGACCGGATTAGGTTGCATTCCCTAGACCCAGCGACGTAGCGTGCCAGACCAGACCGATTGGGATACATGACCGGAGATGCCATGATGAACACACAAAAACTGCTGCAACTGGCCCTGGAGGGGGTCGACACCCTCGGCTACCAGCTGGATCAGCTGGGCCTGACCAGCAGGGTGAACCGCCACAACCTGGCGGCGTTTCTGTTCACCGAACAGAAACATCTGGAGGGTGAGTGGGACAGCCTGCAGGCAAAGGTGGATTACCGCCGGGCCCAGCTCGAGCACCTGGCGGCAGCTCTGGAGAGCCGCTGGGACACGCTGACGGGGGCGCTACTGGGCCGTTTCAAGTCCACTTCCTGAGGCACCCTCCGTCGCCTCGGCCCCGGCCTTGCCCTCTGAGCCGGCATGGCCCGGGTCAGCCGGGGTGGCCTTGATGCGTTTATGAACGCCGGTGAACGCCGGCATCCGCACGGTGACCGTCAGCCCCGGCGCCGCTTTGCCGGGGTAGGTGTCACTCAGCACAATACGTCCCTGATGGATTTCCGCCACCGCGCTGACCAAGCTCAGTCCCAGGCCGTTGCCAGGCAGCGAGCGGCTCTTGCCGACCCGGTAAAAACGCTGAAATACGTGCTCTTTCTCGTCGTCCGGGATACCGATGCCACTGTCGCTCACCTCGAAGATCGCTTCGGAGCCCTCGCGGCGAACCGCCACTGCGATGCGACCGTGTTCCGGGGTGTACTTGATGGCGTTGTCAATCAGGTTGCTGACCATCTGAAACAGCAGGTCCCGATCTCCCTCGATCATCACTCCCTGCTCCAGGGACTGCTCGAACACCTGCTGCTTGTCCTCGGCCAGGGCCTCGTACAGTTCACAAGCGTCGGTCACCAGTTCGTCCAGGGACACCACTTTCATGTCGGCGGCATTACCCCGGGTCTCCAGGCGGGCAATACGCAGCAGGGCGTTGAAGGTCGCCAGCAGCTGGTCCGCCTCGGCGACCGCCTGGCCGACGTGCTCCCGGGCTTCCTCGTTATTTACCGTGATCAGGGTGTTTTCCAGCTGGTTGCGCAACCGGGTCAGGGGCGTGCGCAGGTCGTGGGCGATGCTGTCGGACACGTGCCGAATCCCCTCCATGAGGTACACGATCCGGTCCAGCATCTGGTTGAGGTTTTCCGCGAGCTGGTCGAAATCATCGTCCGTGCCCCGGGTGGGAATCCGCAGGGAGAGGTGCCCGTTCATGATCCGGCGTGAGGTGGTGTTGATCACTTCGATGCGCCGGGTGGTACTGCGACTCATCAGGAACCCCCCCAGCAATGCCAGCGCCAGGGTGATGCCCATTCCCCAGTTGATGGCCGCCTCGATCACCCGCTTGAGGTTGGTCAGCTCGTCAACGTCACGCCCGACCAGCAGGCGCAGACCTCCCTGAACCTCGAACACCCGGGCCCGGGCCAGCCGGGTACTGCCCGTCCAGCCGACGGATTCGTCCAGGGTGAAGTTGATCCAGCCGCTCTCGGAGCGGGAATCCTTAGGCCAAGCGTCGATGTTGCCGGCCAGTTTGAGAAAGTCGTCGGTGGTCAGCAGATAGATGGATTTGGCGTTAGGATCGCGGGCCACGCGCTCCCGGATGATGGTGATCAGGCCGTTGACGCCCCGACTGCGGTACTGTTCGGCCAGACCGGCGATTTCCGCCTCGATGGTCTCGTCGGTCTGAGCCGCCATGAACCCCGCCGTACGCCAGTAGATGAACGCCAGCAGCAGAAACACCGAGGTGGCAAACACCACCATGTACAGCAGGGCAAGCTGGAAGGTGGACGTCCTGAGCTGGCTAAGTAGTTTCACGAAGCATATATCCCGCGCCCCGGACGGTCTGCAACAAGGGGGTGTCGAATTCCTTGTCGATCTTGGCCCGCAGGCGGCTGATGTGCACGTCGATGACGTTGGTCTGCGGATCGAAATGGTAGTCCCAGACCTTTTCCAGCAGCATGGTGCGTGTCACCACCTGCCCGGCATTGCGCATCAGGTACTCCAGCAACCGGAACTCCCGGGGCTGGACATCAATGTTCTTGCCGGCCCGCTTGACGGTCCGGGCCAGCAGATCCATTTCCAGGTCCGCCACCCGCAGCACCGTTTCCGTCTCCGCGGCTTGGCGGTGACGGCGTATCAGGGACTCGATCCGGGCCAGCAGCTCGGTAAAGGAAAACGGCTTGGTGAGGTAGTCATCGCCGCCGCCCCGCAGGCCCTCGACCCGGTCGTCGACGTCGCCCAGGGCACTGAGAATCAGCACCGGCGTCTGGTTACCCGTGGCCCGCACGGTCTTGATGATGGACAGGCCATCCATGCCCGGCAGCATCCGGTCCACGATCATGATGTCATACTCTTCACTGGCGGCCATCATCATGCCTTCCTTGCCGTCCGCGGCATGGTCGACCACGAAATCGGATTCCTTCAATCCCTTGACGAGATAATTGGCTACATCCTTATCGTCTTCGATTACCAGCGCTTTCACCAGTTCCCCTCCTGATCGTGAATAACATTAACCGTAAGGGTACGAAGAAGTCCAAATACCGGCCAGTTACGATCTTGTAAGAGGGTGTCGCCTATGGCGACGGTCATCCCCGGCCACGAAACCAATCCAGACTCTCCTCGGTACGACCCGTGGGCCGGTACTCCGCACTCACCCAGCCGTCGTAACCCAGCCGGTCAATGGCGTCGAAAACCTTCGAAAAATTAATCTCCCCGGTACCCGGCTGATGCCGGCCGGGATTGTCGGCAAACTGGATATGGCCAATCCAGGGCAGCAGACATTCCAACGAGCGGATCAGGTCGCCTTCCATGATCTGCATGTGATACAGGTCGTACTGTAGGCGGACGTTGTCCCTTGCCACTTCGTCGATCAACGTCATCACCCGGCCGGAGCTGTCGAGCAGAAAATCGGGCATGTCCACCCGGGAGTTGATCGCTTCCAGGCACAAGGTGAGATCCCACTCGGCCAACCGATCGGCGGCGTAGCGGACGTTGTCCACCAGAGTCACCCAGGCCTGGTCCTCGTCCAGGTCGCCCGGACGCACACCCGCCAAGCAGTTAAGCTGCCGGCAGCCCAGGGCCTGAGCATACTCCAGCGCCTGCTCCACGCCCTCTCGGAATTCAGTCACCCGGTCCGGCAGACAGGCGATGCCACGCTCGCCGGCGTCCCAGTCCCCCGCGGGCAGGTTGAACAGCACCTGGGTCAGGCCGTGGTCGCGCAGGGCCCGGGCCAATTCGGGGGCCGGATGGTCGTAGGGAAACAGGTATTCCACCCCGGAAAACCCTGCAACCCGGGCCCGTTCGAACCGGTCCAGGAACCCGGCGTCCGTGAACAACATCGACAGATTGGCGGCGAATCTCGGCATGATCAGTCCTCCCTCGGGCCTCGGCCGATGGCGCCCATCCGGGCCCCGTTCAGGCGTTCCAGCTCCAGCAGCAGGCCACTGTGATCCACGTCCCCATGGCCGTCCGCCACCAGCGACTGATACAGGGTGTGCGTCTGCTGAGCCAAGGGCAGCGTCAGCGACTCGGCCCGGGCCTCGTCCAGGATCATACGCAGATCCTTGAGCTGAATCCGAGCCGGGGCACCGGGCTCGAACGCCCGGTCGATCATGCGCTGGCCATGCAGCTCCAGAATCCGGCTTCCGGCGAAGCCGCCCAGCAGGGCCTCGCGCACCGCCGCCGGATCCGCGCCGCCTTTGCTCGCCAGCAGCAGCGCCTCGGATACCGCACCGATGGTAATGCCGACGATCGCCTGATTGGCCAGCTTAGCCAACTGGCCGGTGCCCACCGGCCCGATCCGAGTGCAGGTGCCCAAAGCCTCGAATACCGCCCGCGCCCGGTCGATGTCCCCTTCGCTACCGCCGGCCATGATGCTCAGCCGGGCCTGCTCGGCACCGACCGTTCCGCCGGACACCGGAGCGTCCACATAACCCAAGCCCCGGGCCTCCGCCAGGCGGGCATGGCGACGAGCCAGCGACGGTGGCACCGAGCTCATGTCGATCACCAGGGCGCCGGGCCGAAGCGCCTCCAGGACCCCCTGCCCAACCAGAACCTGCTCCACTACGTCTCCGTTTTCCAGCATGGTGATGACCACATCCGCCTCCCGCACCGCTTCGGCCGGTGTCCCGGCAATACGGGCATCACGCGCGAAGGGGGCGCACTTGCTTGCGGTGCGGTTCCACAGAGTCATCGGGAAACCCGCGGCCAGCAGGTTCCGGGTCATGGGGGCGCCCATCAGGCCAAGGCCGAGAAACGCGATGTGGGGTCGGGAATCGGTCATGTTCGGGAGCTCTCTATCCGATGACGGCCAGCCAGACGCAGCCGCTTGTCGTGAAAACAAAAACGCCACCAACCGCGAACGGTGGTGGCGCTTGGAAAACCTGTAGGCGGGACGGCTCTCAGGCCGCTTCCGCCATCTGCACCTTGATCTTCTTCATGGCGTTCTTTTCGAGTTGCCGGATGCGCTCGGCCGAAACGCCATATTTTTCTGCCAGCTCATGCAGGGTGGCCTTGTTCTCCGACAACCAGCGAGCCCGCAGAATGTCCTGACTGCGCTCGTCGAGGCTTTCCAGCGCCTGCATCAGCCGGCCGTTGGCGTCCTCGGACCAGTCGGCGTTTTCCAGCTGCACCGCCGGATCACTGCGCCGGTCCTCCAGATAATAGGCCGGTGCCTGGTAGGCGTTGTCGTCGTCATCGTCGAGGGGGCCATCAAATGCGGTGTCCTGGGACGCCAGCCGGCCTTCCATTTCCCGAACCACCCGGGGCTCGACACCCAGCTCCTCAGCCACGGCGTTGAGCTCGTCGTGGGTCAGCCAGGCCAGCTTTTTCTTCTGACTGCGCAGATTGAAGAACAGCTTGCGCTGCGCCTTGGTGGTCGCCACTTTCACGATCCGCCAGTTGCGCAGGATGAACTCGTGAATTTCAGCCTTGATCCAGTGCACCGCGAAGGACACCAGACGCACCCCGTACTCCGGGTTGAAGCGCTTGACCGCTTTCATCAAGCCCACGTTGCCTTCCTGAATCAGATCTGCCTGAGACAGGCCGTAACCGGAATAGCTACGGGCAATGTGAATCACGAAACGAAGATGCGAGAGCACAAGCTGACGGGCAGCCTCCACATCGCCGTGATAGTGGAGCCGCTCAGCCAGTTCCCGTTCCTCGTCCGCGGACAGGACGGGAATGCTGCTGACCGCCTGAATGTAGGACTCGAGATTGGCCCCCGGAACCAGCCGGTTAGCCAATTGCAAACTCGTACCCATTCTCCGTTACCTCCGTACCTGACGACCCGTTGCAATCGTTAGTAAGCGTATGACCGCCAAGAATGTGAAAAGTTCAGAGCTTTCCAAAAATTCATTCAAAATCAAAAAACTGGAAAGTTCCTGATTTCCTCTTCCGAGCCAACGTATAGCGCCGGCGCACCCAGACTCAATACGGTGTTTCCGTAATACCGGACGCCGGGTCACCCTCCGGCAGTGTCGCCGGGCTCGATGTCATCCAGATGACGTTTGACCGCGACCCAGGCGCCCAACCAGCCTAGCACCATCGCCATAATAATCAACGCAAGGCCGCCGTCAATGCCGAGGCCGGCCAGGGTAAAGCGGCTCTGATACAAGCCGGCCAGCCGTTCCACCGGGCCACCGAGCCACCACAGGGACACCTGTAGCAGGACCCAGGCCACCAGCCCCCCACCGAGCCCATACCAAGCACCGGTGTACAAAAAGGGGCGACGGACGAAGGCGTCGGTGCCGCCCACCAGCTTGGCCACCACGATCTCGTCGCGCCGGTTTTCGATCGCCAGCCGCACGGTGTTGCCGATCACCAGAACCACTGCGGCGCCCAGCAGCACCGCAAGCGCCCAGGTGGCCCGGGTCAGCAACTCGGTGATGGCGTTCAGGCGCTGCAGCCAGCCCAGATCCACCTGCACCCGCTCAACACCGGGCAACCCCTCCACATAGGTGACCAGGGTCTGCACACCGGCAGCGGAGCGGCTGCGCTCCTCCGGGGTGATCAGCAGTGTGTGCGGTAAAGGGTTCTCGTCCAGGAAATCGAGCGCATCCGTCAGCCCGGACGATGCCCGGAACTCGGCCAGGGCCTGGTCCCGGTCGATCAAATCCACCTCGGCGACGCGGCTGTCCGCCCGCAACTCGGCCACCAGCTCCCGGGCCGCCGATTCGCTGGTTTCCAGGGCCAGATAGGCCGTGATTCGAGCACTGCTTTCCCAGCCCGAACTCACGCCCTGCAGGCTCAGCAACAACAACAGCAATGCCACCGGCAGAGCCAGAGCCACCCCCATCACGGTCCAGGTCATGAGCGCGGAAACCGGCGCCCGCCACAGCCGCCGGGCACTGTCGGTGGCCACCTTGCGATGGTGCTGGAGATAGCTCCGGACCTGTTCGCGCCAGGGCATGACTTGACGCCCGGCGCCCCGGGGCGACTCCGCGCGGCGACGGTTATCAGCGCCCATGGGATGCTCCGGAAGAGACCGGGGCGGAGGTCACCAGACGACCGTGGTCCAGGGTCAGGACCCGCCGATCCATCGCCTTCACCAGCGCGATGTCGTGGCTGGCAATAAGCACGGTAACGCCCACTTGGCTGAAACGGGCAAACAGGTTCATGATGTCGGCCGACAGCTCCGGGTCCAGGTTGCCGGTCGGTTCGTCCGCCAACAGAACCGGGGGCTTGTTGACCACGGCCCGGGCGATGCCCACCCGCTGTTGCTCGCCTCCGGACAACTGCATCGGGTTCATCTTTTCCTTCCTGAGCAGTCCCACCTTGTCCAGGGCTGCCCGTACCCGACGGCCAATGTCGCGGTGAGGGACACCCATGACTTCGAGGGGCATGGCGACGTTGTCGAACACCGTGCGGTCAAACAGCAGTTGGTGATTCTGGAACACCACGCCAATGTGCCTGCGCAGGTAGGGAATCTGCCGGCGCGGCAACTGGTTGAGGCGCTGACCACCGACGATGACCTCTCCGGCAGTGGGGCGCTCCATGACCATGATCAGTTTCAGCAGGGTGCTCTTGCCGGCCCCGGAATGCCCGGTCAGAAACACCATCTCGCCACGGTGAATCAGGAAATTGACCTGGGCCAGCGCGGTGTGATCGCTGTCGTAACGTTTGGTGACCTGGCGGAATTCGATCATGCTGGGCCCGGGCTCCGGCATCGGTAGTGTCAATCGAACAGGGCGTCCACAAAGGTTTCGGCGTCAAAGCCGCGCAGGTCCTCGGCCTGCTCGCCAACCCCGATGAAGCGGATCGGCAGCTGCAGCTGACGGGCGATGGCGAACACGATGCCCCCCTTGGCGGTGCCATCGAGCTTCGTCAGGGTGATGCCGCTGACACCGACCGCCTGCTGGAATACCTGGGCCTGGCTCAGGGCGTTCTGGCCGGTTCCGGCGTCCAGTACCAGCATCACCTCATGGGGCGCCGATTCATCGAGCTTTTTCATCACCCGCACCACCTTGGCCAGCTCGTTCATCAGGTTGTCTTTATTTTGCAAGCGGCCGGCGGTATCGGCGATAACCACATCAATGCCACGGGACTGGGCCGACTGGATGGCATCATAAATCACCGAGGCACTGTCGGCGCCGGTGTGCTGGGCAACCACCGGCACGTTGTTGCGCTCGCCCCAGACCTGCAACTGCTCGACGGCGGCGGCACGGAAGGTGTCGCCAGCGGCCAGCAGCACCGACTTGCCCTCGGCCTGGAACTTCCGGGCCAGCTTGCCGATGGTGGTGGTCTTTCCGACGCCGTTGACGCCGACCATCAGGATAACGAACGGTTTCTTGCCGGCGTCGAGTTGCAGGGGCTTGGCAACGTCCCGGAGCAACCCGTGCAGCTCCTCCCGCAGCGCTTTTCGCAACGCCTCGCCGTCTTTGAGCTGGTTGCGTTCCAGCTTGTCGGTGAGGGACTCGATGATCTCAGAAGTGGCGGTCACGCCGACATCCGCCATCAGCAGCGTGGTCTCGATCTCCTCCAGCAGCTCTTCGTCGATCTTCTTGCCGACCGAGAACAGGTCGGCCAAGCCACTGGTCAAGTTGGCGCGGGTCTTGCCGAGCCCCTGCCGGATCCGCTCGAACACGCTGACCTCGGGAGTCTCGACCTCGACCGGCGCCTCGGCGACACGGGCGTCTCCGGGCTCGGGCGCGGTCTCCCCCGGCACCGCATCGGCAGCGGGCACTTCCGGCTTCGGCGCTTCGGCCGGCGCGGGGCCGACGGCCACCTCCGGCTTGCGCTGCGGCACCGGTCTGGGCCGGGGAATCCGGCGCCGGTTGCTCGCGACATCCAGCACGAAGAAAAGCACGAGAAGGGCCAACAGGCCGATAGAAATCCACTCTGCCGTCATAGTCTTTCCATTTGTCTGAACATGGGCGGGCAAAAAACGAGGCGATCATTCTAGCAGACTGACGGGACTAAGCGAGGGGCCCACGGTATCGAAGCCCGGCCGGCTTCCGGTACCATAACGGACTTCCAGGCAATGACCCACGGAGCCCGTTCATGGCACGCAAACCCACCAAGCACCGACCGTCCGGCACCGACCCTGGCCGAATGTCCGGCCAGGGTGAGCTGCGCATCATTGGTGGCGACTGGCGCAGCCGCAAGCTGCGTTTCCCCGACGCCGGCGGCGTTCGACCGACCCCGGCCCGAACCCGGGAAACCCTATTCAACTGGCTGAACTTCCACCTGGCCGGCGCCCGCTGCCTGGACCTGTTCGCCGGCTCCGGGGTTCTGGGGCTGGAGGCCCTGTCCCGGGGCGCGGACTCGGCCACCCTGGTGGACCATACCCCGGCGCTGGCCAAGGCATTGCGGGACAATCTCCGACAGCTCGGCGCCCGCCGTGCCGAGGTGGTCTGTCAGGATGTGGCCGCGTTTCTGGCCGAGCGCCGGCAACCGCCCTTCGACATCGTCTTCATGGACCCTCCGTTTCGCCAGGGCTGGCTGGAACGACTGATTCCGTTGCTGGACGCGGGGCAATGGCTCCGGCCCGGCGGGTGGATTTACTTGGAATACGAAAGCGAACGGACACCGCCCCGGGTACCGGCTGACTGGCACCTGCACCGGCAGAAGACCGCCGGCCAGGTGACCTACGCTCTTTACCGGATCGACGGTGACCGCGCAGCAGCGGCAGGCCCGGAGGCAGACAGCTAGCCTGCGGGCCGCAGGGAGTAAGCCCGCAGGTGCTCGGCGAACTCCGCCAGGTAGCGGATGCCGCTGGCCTCGGCTTCCCGGCACCAGTCCAGCAGGGCCTGCAGCTTCTCCTGGGGCTTGAGGCCACGCTGGCGCCACAGGCGCTGCAGCTCGTGGCTTTTGTCGTACACCTGCCGGAGCATGGCATTCTGCGCCAGCACTTGGTCGAGGTGCGCCCGTTCCCGGGCCGGAAGCAGCGTGACCTCCCGCGCCAGCAGCTTACGCAGCCGCCGGTAGCGGGCACGAAGCTCGCCATCCAGACGGGCTTTCTGCTGCCGCAGTGCCGGCTCGATCACCCGCTTGCGGTACTGCCGCATGATGTCAAAACGGTTGTTGGCGATGGCCATCACCGTGTCGGTGTCCAGCTCCTGCTTGCCCGGAATCCGGTGGGCAATCGGCCGGACGCCCTTGGGCCGGGCTAGGCCAAACAGCTGGAACAGACGAATGTAGGCCCAGCCGATGTCCACCTCGTACCAGCGCCGGGACAGCTTTGCCGAGTTGGGATAGGTGTGATGGTTGTTGTGCAGCTCCTCGCCGCCCACGAGAATGCCCCAAGGCAGGATGTTGCGGGCATTGTCCAGGCATTCGAAATTGCGGTAGCCCAGAGAGTGGCCGATTCCGTTGATCACACCGGCCGCCCATACCGGAATCCACAGCATCTGTATGGCCCAGATCCAGATGCCATTGACACCGAACAGCAGCAGGTCGATGACCGCCATCAGCACAATGCCCAGGCTTTTATAGGGGGTGTACAGACGACGCTCGATCCAGTCGTCCGGCGTCCGCTGCCCGTAGCGTTCCAGCGTCTCGGGGGTGGCCGCCCGGGCATAGAGCTCGGCGCCCTCGAGCAGCACCGTACGGAGCCCGAGCACCACCGGGCTGTGGGGATCCTCGCCGGTTTCGCACTTGGCGTGATGCTTACGGTGAATGGCCGTCCACGCCTTGGTGTTCTGGGCCGTGGTCAGCCACAACCAGAACCGGAACACGTGCTGCAGTACCGGGTGCAGGTCCAGCGCGTTGTGGGCGGAGTGGCGGTGCAGATAGAGGGTGACGCTGACAATGGTCACGTGGGTCATGCCCAGCGTTACCAGAATCAGCTGGGTGACCGAGAGGTCGAGGAGACCGTTGAACCACATGGGGCATTTTGTCCTTGATGTCGTTTCGGGGGCGGGCACGGCACACAGCCGACCCGCCGTGCCAATTTAGCGTACACCTGTTCACCGAAACAACCGGATTTGGTGGCCAATTTGTAACGAAGTACACTGATGCGCCACCCTCGGTCATGGCGAAGCCCCAACCACCGGAGACCATCCCAGTGCCAGAACTGCCCGAAGTCGAAACCACCCGCCAGGGTATCGCCCCCCATTGCGAAAGCCGGCGCATCGCCGGCGTCACCGTCCGCAACGGCCAGCTCCGCTGGCCAGTGCCTGACGATCTGCCGCAGCGGCTGACCGGCCGGACCGTCGAGCAAGTGGCACGCCGGGCCAAATACCTGCTTCTGCATCTGGACGACGGCGGCACCGTCATCGTGCACCTCGGCATGTCCGGCAGCCTGCGCGTCATCACCGACCACAGCCCACCCCAGCGCCACGATCACATCGACCTCCAGCTGGACTCGGGCGCCTGCCTCCGGTTCAACGACCCCCGGCGCTTCGGCTGCTGGCTCTGGAGCCCCAACCCCGAACAGCATCCGTTGCTGGCAGGCTTGGGCCCGGAACCCCTGGCACCGGAGTTTGACGGCGTCCATCTGCACCGGCTGGCCCGGGGCCGATCAACCCCGGTGAAAGCGTTCATTATGGACCATCATGTGGTGGTGGGCGTCGGCAACATTTACGCCAACGAGGCCCTGTTCCAGGCGGGCATCCACCCCCGCCGGGCCGCCGGCCGCATCAGCCTCGACCGTTACCAGCGGCTGGCCGAGGCCATTCGGGACACCCTCAGCGCGGCCATACTCATGGGCGGCACAACACTGCGGGATTTCGTCAACAGCGACGGTAAGCCGGGCTACTTCGCCCAGTCCCTGCAAGTCTACGGCCGGGGCGGGCAACCCTGCACACGCTGCCAAACCCCGCTGCGGGAGGTCCGGATCGGCAACCGCAGCACAGTGTACTGCCCGGCCTGCCAACGCTAGCGGGCCACACCGCTCCGGGATGGAAAAGCGTTTGAAAATGCACAAATATGATTCATAGTTAACAGAGAATTCAGGCTCAGGGTCTACACTAAGGTCGATTCATCCAGGGAACGTCCGGATACCGGTGACACCGGGGCCACGAACACAGGGCCAACTCAGCTCAGGAGACAGTACGATGACCCGCAAGATCTACCGCACACTCATGGCCACCATGGCCGCCTGCCTGCTGGCGTTTTCCAGCCTGGGCCACGCTCAGGCCATCGACGAGACGCCGTCCGCCCTGGCAATGGCCGGAGATGCGCTCTTCGTGCGCCCGGTGCTGCTGGCCACCACCCTGGTGGGCGGCGCGATCTACCTGGTCTCCCTGCCGTTCTCCGCCCTGGGCGGCAACGCCGCGGAAGCGGGGGAAGTCCTGGTGGTCGGTCCGGCCAAAGCCACCTTCGTGCGCTGCCTGGGGTGCAGCCGCACCGGCCGCAAGCAGGACACCGTCGAAACCGACCAGTGAGTTCGAGAATCCGTAGTGTTACGGCTTGCCAGCCGGCCCCGACTCCGGCAGCCTGAGGGAAATTTCCCCGGGCGACGTGACCCATGACGGTGAACTGGACACGGGTCGAGACAGTGTTTCTCGATATGGACGGCACCCTGCTCGACCTGCATTTCGACAACCACTTCTGGCTCGAACACCTGCCGCGCCGGTACGCGGAGCGGCACGGGCTGTGCCCCCGGCGGGCCAAGGACACCCTGATCCCCATGATCATGGCCGAGCGGGGCTCCCTGAACTGGTACTGCACCGACTACTGGAGCGAAAAGCTGTCCCTGGATGTCGCTGCGCTGAAAGCCGAGATCCGCGATCGCATCGGCTACCGCCCGCACGTTCCGGCGTTCCTGGCGGCGGTACGCGGGGCCGGACTGCACACGGTCATTGTCACCAACTGTCACCCGAACCCGCTGGCCCTGAAACTGGAGCGGACCGGCCTGGACCGCTGGGTGGACTGCGTGGTTTCCAGTCATCAACTGGGCAAACCGAAAGAGGATCCCCAATTTTGGTGCGACCTGGCGTCAGTGGTCCCTTACTCCGCGCCTGAAACACTGCTCATCGATGACAGCCTGCCGGTTCTGGCCAGCGCCCGCCGGGCCGGCATCGGCCAGTGCCTGGCCATTCTCGCCCCAGACAGCCGCCAGCCCGCCCGACCGGCCACCCCGGACTTTCCCGGCATCCACCATTTCGACGAGCTGCTGCCGGCCCTGCTGAACCAGCCCCTGCCCACCCGCCCCTGAGGTCGCTATAATCACGACATGCGCACATCCGGTGAGGAGACATGACGGCAACATCCGCTGACGACCACAAGGTACGGCTCGACAAATGGCTGTGGGCCGCACGGTTCTACAAGACCCGGACCCTGGCCAAGGAAGCCATCGAAGGCGGCAAGGTCCACTACAACCATCAGCGCACCAAGCCTGGCAAACTGGTGGAACCCGGTGCCACCGTCACGCTGCGGCTTGGCTGGCAGGAAAAGGTGGTGGTGATCGACGATGTCAGTGATCGCCGCCGCGGCGCGCCGGAGGCCCAGAAGCTCTACCACGAGACCGAGGACAGCGTGAAACGCCGGGAGGAACTCGCCTGGCAGCGCAAGACCCTGCAGGCCGCCCAATTGCCGCCGGCCCGGCGCCCGAACAAGAAGGACCGCCGGGACATCCGCCGTTTTCGTGAGCAACAGGGCCTCTAAGGCTCCGCTCGTCCCGACGTTTCAGGAGATACACATGGCATCCCGTGACCAGTTCCAACGGTTCCTGTTCGAGCACAGCCAGGTGCGCGGCGCCTGGGTGCAACTGTCCGACAGCTACCGCCAGATCGGCGATCAGGCGCCCTACCCCGATTCCGTCCGCCAACTGCTGGGCCAGGCCCTGGTGGCCAGCGTGCTGATGAGCGCCTCGCTCAAGTTCGAGGGCACCCTGTCCCTGCAGGCCCAGGGTGAGGGTCCGGTACGCACTCTGATGGCCGAGTGCAGCCACGATCGTCACATCCGGGGGCTGGCCCGCTTCGACGAGCAGTCCATTGGCGAGGACGGCTTCCGGGCCCTGCTCGGCGAGGGGCGCATGGCGATCACCATCACCCCGGCCACCGGCAAGCGCTACCAAGGCGTGGTACCGCGGGAACGGGACGACCTGGCCGGTTGCCTGGAGGACTACTTCGAGCGTTCCGAGCAGATTGCCACCCGCCTGTTCCTGTTTGCCGACGAACAGCGGGCCGCTGGACTCATGCTGCAGCGCCTGCCCGGACACACGGCGGAGGACGACGAGCTGTGGGAGCGGGTCAACCACCTGGCCCGTACGGTGGAGCCCGAGGAACTGCTGACGCTGGACAGCGAGACCCTACTGTTCCGCCTGTTCCACGAGGAAACGGTACGCGTGTTCGACCCGGAACCGGTGGCCTTTCGCTGCAGCTGTTCCCGGGAGCGTACCCTGGGGGCGCTGGAGGCGATCGGCAAGGACGAGTGTTATCAGCTCCTCGACGAGCGGGGCGCCATCGAGATGGACTGCCAGTTCTGCCACACCAGCTATCGCTTCAATAGAAATGATATTGATCACCTTTTCACCGGCCACACGTTACACTAAGGCCCGGTGAATTTGCCGGGAGGCCAGAACTGGCGCGGCTTCCCGGGCAGTCGTTTTTTACCGTCATCTCTGGCATAATAGCGCGCCTGAATTGACCCGATTGCTCAGAATTTCGTCAATGTTGGGGCGACGACCTGAGCAGTCACGAAGACATCCCGAGGGCGAGGTCGAAGTGAGCAACACTTATACAGATCTGAGTACAGCACGACTGGTCGAGCTGGCACTGGCACGCAACGAGGGCCAACTGGCCTGCAACGGTTCCCTGGTGGTGAAAACCGGTGATCGCACCGGCCGCTCCCCCATGGACCGCTTCATCGTCGAGGAGCCCAGCACCGCCGACGACATCCACTGGGGCCCCATCAACCGTCCGTTCGACGCCGACAAGTTCGACGCCCTCTGGGATCGGGTTGAGGCCTACATCGCCGAGAAGGACCAGTTCATCGCCCACGTCCATGTCGGCGCCGACCCCGAGCACTACCTGCCGGTGAAGATGGTCACCGAGACCGCCTGGCAGAACCTGTTCGGCCAGAACCTGTTCATTCGCCCCGAAACCTATAACCCGGCCGACAAACAGGAGTGGCAGATTCTCAACGCTGCCAATTTCCAGTGTGTTCCGGAACGGGACGGCACCAACAGCGACGGCTGCGTGATCATCAACTTCGCCAAGCGCAAGGTGTTGCTGGCCGGCATGCACTACGCCGGCGAAATGAAGAAAGCCATGTTCTCCGTGCAGAACTTCCTGCTGCCGGAGAAGGACGTGCTGCCCATGCACTGCTCCGCCAACGTCAGCGAAACCGGCGAGACCTGCCTGTTCTTCGGCCTCTCCGGCACCGGCAAGACCACCCTGTCCGCCGATCCGCACCGTTATCTGATCGGTGACGACGAGCACGGCTGGGGGCCGGGCACCGTGTTCAACATCGAGGGCGGCTGCTACGCCAAGTGCATCGACCTGAGCCGCAAGAACGAGCCCATCATCTGGGACGCCATCCGCTTCGGCGCCATCGTCGAGAACGTGGTGATCGACCCGGAAACCCGGGTGCCGGACTACACCGACACCTCGCTCACCGAAAACTCCCGCTGCGCTTACCCGCTGGAGCATGTGGAGAAGCGGGTCATCGAGAACCGGGCCGGCGAGCCGTCCCACATCGTGTTCCTGACCTGCGACATGACCGGTGTACTGCCGCCGGTGTCCATCCTGAGCCGTGAAGGTGCCGCCTATCACTTCCTGAGCGGGTACACCGCGCTGGTGGGCTCCACCGAGATGGGCTCCTCCGCCAAACTCAAGTCCACCTTCTCGACCTGCTTCGGCGCGCCCTTCTTCCCGCGCCCGGCCGGGGTCTACGCCGAACTGCTGATGAAGCGGATCGACGAATTCGGCAGCAAGGTGTTCCTGGTCAACACCGGCTGGACCGGCGGCCCTTACGGAGAAGGTCAGCGCTTCAGCATCCCGACCACCCGGGCGATCATCGCGGCCATCCAGAACGGCGACCTGGACGATGTCGAAACCGAACACCTGGAGGCCCTGAACCTGGACATCCCCAAACACGTTCCGGGCGTCGACACCGAGCTGCTGAATCCGCGCAACACCTGGGTCAGCCCCGAGTATTACGATGCCAAGGCGCAGGAACTGATCGCCCAGTTCACGGAGAACTTCAAGAAGTTCGACGTCGCCGACGCCATCGTCCAGGCCGGTCCGAAGCTGCAGTAAGCCTTCGCCCCAGACAAAAAAGCGCCCTGCCCACCGGCACGGCGCTTTTTTTCCGACCGGATTCAGGCGTAGAACAGCAGAGGCACGAACGCCACCAGCAGCAGGGCGAGCCCCATGGCAATGAGGGGCATGATGATGCGCTCGTGGCGCTGATAGAAGCTCTCACCCTCCCGCAGCGCCGCACTCACTTCTGCCTCACCCACCACCTGCCGGGCCAGCAGGTGGTTCAGGGCCACCGGCGGGCTCAGATAGCCCAGCTCGAAAGCCACCAGGGTCACCATCCAAAAATGCACCGGGTGGATGCCGCTGGCGTAGGCGATGCTGGCCACGGTGGCGGTCACCAGGATCACCGCGCCAAAGGCGTCCATGATCATGCCCAGCACCACCAGGATCAGGACCATCAGCAACATCGCCGACCAAGCGCTGTCAAAGGCCTGTGGAAAACTCTGCATCAGGTGAGAACGCTCGATCACTCCGCCGATGCTGACGGACAGGCCCAACAGCAACAGCAGTGCACCAATCTCCGCCGTGGTGTCGTTGGTGGCACTCCGCAGGCTCCACTCCAGTCCCTGATGGCGGCTCTCCCCCGGCTCCCACTGCCGACCCCGGCACACATGCTCGTATCCGAGAATGGCCAGCAGGATCACCGGCAACAGCCGGGGCGCCGAGAACTCGTCCATGCGCACATCCAAGGCGACGCGGTACACCAGCACCACACCGGCAATCACCAGTACGTAGGGCAGCAACGGCTTCAGTGCCGCCCGCATCGCCGGCCATGCCTGCGATGCGGGTGCCAGAGCTAGACGGCTGTGACGGTTCAGGCCCATGGCCACCAGACAAAACAGTGAGGCGGTGAGCAGGAACACCCAGCGCCCCCAGCCGAACAGCTCGTCGGTGGTGACTTCCCGGTTGAGGTAGGCAATCACCACCACCAGCAGGCAGGGACGCAGCACCACTCCGAGGGATCCGGACATCGCCGTCGCCGCCAACGCCAGCTGCCGGCGGGCACCGGCGGCCCGCAGTTCGGCGTAGATGACGGCACCGGCGGCAATGACGAAAATGCCCGAGGCGCCGGTATAGGCGGTGGGCACCGCCGCCACCAGCACCGCCACCACCGCGAGCAATTCGGGAGGCATACGCCATGGCCGGAACACATTGAACACCCGCGTTGCCAGCTGGGTCTGCTTGAGCATCATGCCAACCCAGACGTAGAGCCCGACGTTCAGGAACATGTCCGCCAGCTCCATCATTTTCCCGAGGTAGATGCCGATGCCCGAGGCATGGCCGATGACGGCGAAATAGGTGCCCGAAATCAGGCACATCACCGTATACAGGGGAACCGCCAGCAACGCTTGGTTCAGGCTGCCTCCGGGCCGGAGGTCATCCGGCACCCGGATCAGCCGGTACAGGCTGGCCAGAACCAGGGCGGCAAAGCCCAGAATCCACAGGTCATGCAGCAGCAGGGCCTCGGAGGTGATACCGGTGTCCGCCGCCAGGCTGGCGTGGCGGAAGATGACACTGGAACCCAGCAACATGACATTGGCGATGGTCTGCAGGGTATGGGACACGGTGTAGTCCAGCCGGGTCTCCATGGCCCGCATGGCAATGTGGTGCCGGGTCAGGGTGGCCGTTACCGCGCACAACATCACCAGAATCACCAGAATGCGCTTTTGTGCTGACAGTCCGAATGCGATCAGGTCGGCGACGAACAGCTCCACCGCCCGATAGGCCCGCACTCCGGGCGTCAACTGCGCCTGCAGGGCCTGGTAACCGAGGTGGGCCTCCCGGCAGTCGGCCAACGCCCGTTCCAGCGCCAGCCGCACGTCAGCCGGGTTCCTGTCCGCCGCCCCCAGCAGCGCCGCCATGGGATCGTCCGGCGCGGGTGCGGCGGCGAGTTCGGCCGCCAACGCGGCCTCAAGGTCCCGGTTCGGGTCGCAGGAGGGAGCCACCGGCTCCATCCGTAACTTGTAATAGCCGCTCCAGAGCTGCTCGCCCAGCTGCAACATCCGGTTGTGGATATCACTGCTGGTGGAGAAGAGCACAACCGAGAGCAGCAACAGGCAGGCGGGCAACGAGGAAAACCATTCGAGCCCGGTGCGACGAAAGGCCGGTCCGGCCATGGAGGGGGAATGGGAGCGGTTCATGGCTCAGAGCAGACCTTCCAGGTCCATGGTCTCGACCGCGGCCGGCGCGTCGTCCCAAAAGCTTCCGAACCGCCCAAGCGGGGTCCGGTGGCCGGTGTTCTCCATCCACAGCCGGTCGGAAATCGCCACCATCATGTGGGTGGCCATGGCGTCCACAAACCGCCAGTCATCGCTGGCGCTGTCCGTTTGCAGGGATTCGGCATGACGACGGATCACCTCCCGAATCCGGGCTTCATCGCCGGTGTTCAGCGCGGCGATCGCGTGGAACACGTGGGCCAAGCGGACACCCGCCGCCTCGCCTTGGGCGTCGGCCATGGCCAGGCGTTGGAATGGGTCCTCGCCCTGGGGCAGCGCGCCCGGAATCATCGCCCATACAGTGGCCCGCAATGCCATCGGAGCCCCCCACCATTTGTCGTTGGACAGGCACGCCGTGCCACGGGCGACCACCGCCCCCAAGTTGGCCGGAACCCCGATGGCAGAGGTGGACTGTACCTGGGCGTTCAAGGCCTGGAGCCCGGACAAGAGCCCGGCCAGGTAGATGAACTCGTCCAGGTCGTCGTCGAACTCCGGGCACCCGCCGGACCCCACTTCGCCGTAAAAGGCGTTATGATGCCGCCACGCTTGGTAGTAACGGCTGGCGGCCCGTTCGTAGGCTCGCTTCTGCCGGATCATCGCGTCTTCGGCATCGTCGACACGTACCGCCTTAAGCGCCGCCAGGGCCGCCAACTCGTGTTCCCGTGCCTGGTCTTCCGCACAACTTCCCGCAGACAGGTACAACATGACCGCGAGCTGGTCCGGCTGGTCCGTCACCCGGCCGAAGGACATCAGCAGGGGCGCGGTCGCCTCGCTCATGGCGCAGCCCATCGCCAGGTCGTCGGTCGCCAGCAGGTAGGGCATGGTGTGGTCCCTCGAAAAGCCTTCCATGACATCGCCGGTGGTGCTGTACATCATCCGGTCGACCACGCTGCAGCCGGTGCCCAGGGCGGTGACCAGCCAGAGCACGGCCAGGATCCGCGCGCCACGGATCAGGAACCGGAAGTCATGGGAGAGCGTCGGGAGTTCCATCATGGTGTCTGCCCCTTTGGCGTTCTTCTTATTCTCCGGGCCCATGGCCAGGCCCGCCGCACGAAATGTAATTTTATGTAAACAAAGCCTGCATTATGGCCCACGCCGGACCGGCGTTATGAGACCGGCGCCGCAAATGTGCCAGCGCCCGGGTTTGCACATCCCCGCGCCAGCCACTATAGATTGGGGAAACACCACAACAGAGCAGGGGGCCCCCATGCGTAAGCCGGAACTCGCCGCCGCCATCGCCGACCGGACCGGCCTCAGCCGGGACAAGGCCGGCGAAATCATCACGGCGTTCACGGATCAGATACTGGCCGCCGCCGCCCGGGGCGAGGATGTCACCCTGCTGGGCTTCGGCTCCTTCTGCGTGCGTCAGCGCGCGGCCCGCAACGGCCGCAACCCGAAGACCGGCGAAGCGCTTCAGGTCCCCGAGGGACGTACCGTCGCATTTCGGGCCGGCAAGGGGCTGAAAGCCGCCCTGCGGTGACTCCGCTCCGAATCAGGACGCGCACTCAGCCCGGCTGGCGTCCACCCGGCAACGGATGGCCTTCATCAGCTTGATGGCCCGTTCGTCGTACACACCGTCCGCCAGCAGGGATAAGCGCACCTGACGCAGCATCTTGTCGTACTCGGCAGTGTCTTCCTGAGGCAGCGTCATCCACACCGAGGCCGGAATGTCCGCCTCTGCTTTGGCAATGATGTCGTAAGCCTCGTCCAGACGTTTCGTGGCTTCGTCACGCACCATCTGACCGGCGTCGTCGGGGAACCGGTCCCGGCGGATGATCACCTGAAAGTTCATGTATCCCAGCGCATACTTCACCACCGCGCCATGGGGCGTCACGCCCTTGTACAGTTCCAGCGGCTGGTAGGCCACCGCCGGCGCATAGGCCAGGTCGACACTGCCGTTGTTGAACTTGCCGGCGAAATTGGCGGAATTGGAACCCACCACCGACGCCCCCACATGCCGGACCATCCGTACCGAGGCCGCGTCGTAGTCCAGGGTGGCAATGCGCTTGCCCTGGAGCTTCTCCACCGTATCGATGCTGCGATCCCGGGTGAACAGGTATATCGCCCCACCCGGGAACAGGCCGGCCACCTCGTACGGCCCCTCGATCAGGAACGGGCGCGCCTTGGGCTGGCTCAGGGTGTTGTACAGCAACCGCATTTCAGCCTCGCCGGGGACGGCGCCGATGGCCTCAAGACTGCCGGTGAACCGGTTGAACTCCCGGGCCCGGGTACCCGTCAGCAGAACCGCGTCGCACTGGCCCGCCTTGAAGTCCTCGGCCGCCACCTTCTCGTCGGTGTAGGCCCGAAGATCCAGACGGATGCCGTGCTTCAGGGCCACCGGCTGGAAGGTCTTGGTGATGGCGAACAGGGGGCCGTTGGCGCCCACCGGATCGAAGACACAGAAACTGCGTTCCAGAATGGCGGGGGATTCCGGCTCCTGGGCCTGTCCCAGGGACGGCAGCCACAGGCCGGCGAGCAACGCCGCCACCAGGCCGACCCGCGCGGGGATGGGGATCGTTTTCACGGGATGACTCCTGTTTATTATTTTTGGCGCCGGCCAGCCCGCTGGGGCCGGACGGGCTTTCCTTGTCGGACCATAGGTCGTCAGGCGCTAGGATACGTTGGCACAGGTGCCGGTCATCAAGGCCTTTTCGGCAAGAGGGAAGGAATCTGTGATGATGTCGACAGGGGTTGAACAACCCCTGCCGCATTTTTGATGTTCAGGTCGGCAACGCGTCCCAGGCCCGGCGCCCCTCGACCAGGGTCAGGCGGACCACCCCGGGCAGCGCCCGGTCATCCACGGGAACGTGACGGCCGGCGGAGACCAGGCTGGCCTCGCCCGGCCGCCAGTGGGCCTCCGGGTCGAACAGGCAGAGATCGGCCACCTCGCCTTGGGCCAGGCGGGCGCTACGCCCGATCACCGCGGCCGGGCCGGCGGTCAGCGCCCGGATCAGCGCGCCCAGTGCAAGTTCCCCGCGCTGCACCAGTTCCAACCCCAGGGACAGAACGCTTTCCACGCTCGACAGGCCGGGCTCAGTAGCCGCCAGCGGAGCCTGCTTGGCGGCCGGATCGTGGGGCTGGTGCTGGCTGACGATGGCGTCGATGACCCCGGACTGTACCCCGGCCACCAGCGCCCGACGATCGGATTCGGCGCGCAGCGGCGGGCGCACGTGAAAGCGCCCGTCGAAGCCGGCCAACGCCGCCTCGGTAAACACCAGCTGGTGCATCGCCACGTCCGCCGTCACCCGCACGCCGCGGGCCTTGGCCTCCGCCACCATGTCGACACTGCGGCCACAGGACAGCTGGCTCAGGTGCAGGTGCACCCCGGTTTCCTCGGCCAGCAGCAGCATTTCCATCACCGCCGCCGTCTCTGCCACCTCCGGGATCCCCAGCAGGCCCAGACGGGTCGCCACCAGACCGTCGTGGGCATAGCCGTCGGCCGCCAGCGCGGCGTTCTCAGGATGCAGCATCACCGTCAGCCCAAAGGTCTGGGCATAGGCCATGCACCGGCGCAGAATGCGGGCATTGCGAACGGGCCGGGCGCCGTGGCCGACCGCGACACAGCCGGCATTCTGCAGACCGGCCATGTCACTGAGCAGTTCCCCTTCCAGGCCCCGGGTCATGGCGCCCACGGGCAGAACCCGGATCGGCGACCGGCTGGCGGCGCCATCGCGGATCAGATGGGTGACGGCGCTGGAGTCGTTGACCGGAGATGTTTCCGGCGAAGCGCACACCGTGGTGAACCCTCCGTGGGCCGCCGCCCGGGCCTCCGAGGCAATGTTGCCCTTCTGGCCGTTGCCCGGCTCGCGCAGGTTGCAACACAGGTCGATAAAGCCGGGGGCGATCACCCAACCGTCGGCGTTCACCCGTTCGGTTGCGGCACGGGTGGCCGCCAGGGCATCCGCCCCCAACGCCACCAGCCGCCCGTCCCGCACCCGCACCCCCGGGTTGTCCCGCTGGCTGCCATCACCATCCACCAGACGGCCGCCAGTGATCAGCAGGTCCCCGGATACCTGGGAAGACACCGAATTCATGCTCGTCCCTCCTCCGCCTGCTTCGCCTGGCGATCCGCCAGCTGGCCGCTCATGGCCATGGACATGACCGCCATGCGCACGGCGATGCCGTTGGTCACCTGATTCAGAATCACCGATTGCGGCCCGTCCGCCACCGCGGACTCGATTTCAACCCCCCGGTTGATCGGTCCCGGATGCATGACGATGCAGTCCGGGTGGGCCAGGGCCAATTTTTCCCGGTTCAGACCGTAAAGCCGGTAGAACTCCCGCTCGCTGGGCAGCAGAGCACCTTCCATTCGCTCCTTCTGGAGCCGGAGCATGATCACCACGTCCAGATCCTTCATGCCCTTACGCATGTCGTATTCCACCGTGCACCCCAGACTCTCCACATCCCGTGGCAGCAGCGTGCCCGGTCCGATCACCCGGACCTCCGCCACGCCCAGCTCGTTGAGCGCTCGAATCTGGGAGCGCGCCACTCGCGAGTGCAGAATGTCCCCGACGATGGCCACCTTCAACCCCTCGAATCCCCCCTTGTGCTGCCGGATGGTCAGCATGTCGAGCATGGCCTGGGTCGGGTGGGCGTGGCGACCGTCGCCCGCGTTGATGATGGCCACCCCCGGCGTCACGCTTTGGGCGATGAAATGGGGCGCGCCGCTTTGGGAGTGGCGGACCACGAACATGTCGCTGGCCATGGCCTCGAGGTTGAGCAGCGTGTCCGACAGGGATTCTCCTTTGGACGTGGCCGAGGTGCTGATGTCCAGGTTCAGGACGTCGGCGGACAACCGCTTGGCGGCCAGCTCGAAGGTGCTGCGGGTGCGGGTGCTGGATTCAAAGAACAGGTTGACCACCGTGCGCCCCCGCAGCAGGGGGACCTTCTTGATGGTGCGCTCGCCCACTTCGATAAAGGAGTCGGCGGTATCCAGAATGTCGGTCAGGAGCTCACGGCCCAGGCCGTCCAGCGTCAGGAAGTGCCGCAACTGACCGTCCCGGGTCAGCTGCAAGTGGTGCGGGGAGGGTTCGTTCGCGGTCATGGCTCGCCTGTGTGCTGTCGCGCGGTGTTTAGGAGGTTGTTTCCTGAAGCTCGATGCGCAGGGGGTCCGGGCCGCGCAGTTTGATGCGCTGATGCGCGTCCAGCGCCAGTACCTTGCCGGTGACATCCGGCTGGATCGGCAGCTCCCGCGCACCGAGGTCGATCAGGGTCGCCAGTATGATACTGGCTGGACGGCCATAGTCGAAGATTTCATTCATCGCGGCACGGATGGTGCGGCCACTCATGATCACATCATCGATCAGGAGAATATCCCGGCCTTCGGTGTCGAAGGGCAGGCTGGAGGGCTTCACCCGGGGGTTCAGGCCGATCCGGCTGAAGTCGTCGCGATAAAAGGAGATGTCCAGTTCACCGAACGGTTCCCGGATATCCAGGCGTTTGCTCAGGACATCCGCCAGCCAGACGCCGCCGGTACGAATGCCGATCACCACCGGCGAGTGCACCTGGCGTTCGCTGAGGATGCGGCGCACCCCGGCTTCCATTTCATCCAGCAACCGGTCAATGTCCAACTGTGCGGTCATGGTGTTCTCTCTCGCTCTGTCATTGGCTCAGGGTGCGACGCCGGCCCCGGGGTCCCGGAACCAGGTTTCCAGAATCAGCACCGCCGCCCGGTCATCGACACCATGGCGGCCGAAGTCGCGGCTGCCACCGCCGGCGATCACCTCGCCCTTGGCCTCGAAGCTGGTCAAGCGCTCATCCACCATCGTCACCGGACAATGGAAGCGGCCGTGCAGGCGCTTGCCAAACTTGCGCGCCCGGGCGCACATGTCATTCTCGCTGCCGTCCATGTTCAGGGGCAATCCCACCAGCACCCAGTCCGGTCGCCATTCGTCGAGCAGGCCCTGAATCCGGGCCCAGTCCGGGATGCCGTCCCGGGCGGGAATGAGCGCCAGGGGCTCGCCGGTTCCCAGCAGCTCCTGGCCGACCGCCACGCCGATCCGGCGCAGGCCGAAATCGAACGCCATCACCCGGCGCAGCCCCGTATCAGGCATGCCCCACCGTGTCCGTCAGTTGATTCAGGTCGATGCCAAGCCGCGCCAGCACCGCCTGGTACTTCTTTTCCGGCGGCGTACCGAACAGCAGGTCGGCTGACGCCGGGCAGGTCAGCCAGGCATTGCCGGCCAGTTCCTCCTCCAGCTGACCGGCGGCCCAGCCGGAGTAGCCCAGGGCCACCAGAAACGACGACGGCCCCTCGCCCCGGCCGATGGCCTCGAGGATGTCCCGGGAGGTGGTCAGCCAAACGTCATCGGCAACCGGTGCCGTGCTCTGCCAGAAACTGCCCGGCACATGCAGAACGAAGCCCCGCTCCTGTTGCACCGGACCTCCGTTGTATACCGGCTCCGCCCGGTCCGCACCCGGCATTTCCAGCTGGGACAAAATCTCACCCAGAGCCAGGCTCATGGGGTGGTTCACCATCAGCCCGAGGGCCCCCTCCTGCGAGTGGTCACACAGGTAGATGACGCCACCGTGGAAGCGGGGGTCGGCGAGCCAGGGCGAGGCCACCAGGAAATGATGGCGCAGGCTGTCGGCGTTTGCATGGGTCGCGGTCATCCGGATGTCAGCCCCCGTTTCTGGAAGGACCAGGTTCGTATGATTTCAAGCTCATCCACTTCCTTGCGCATGTCTTCCGGGAACGGCGCGAAGGGCGAGGCCATCCGCACGATCCGAATGGCGGCATCATCCAGGATACGGCTGCCCGACGACTGCAGGATGGCCACTTCCTTGATTGTGCCATCTTTCCTCAGGGATACCAGCATTCTCAGCGTTCCGTAGATACCGGCCCGGCGTGCCTCGGTGGGGTAGTTGATGTTGCCGACCCGGGTGACCTTGCTCACCCAGTTCTGTACATACCAGGCGTTGGATGACTTCAGGGTGGAGGCGGCGGTCACCCGCATCACCCGGGGTTTGCGGGCATAGGCCCGCTGCTGGGCATCGAACCGCGCCTCCAGGCTGGCGATTTCCAGGCTGCGCTCCATCAGGCTCCTTTTTTCACGGACCGGCAGCGGCGCATCATCGACGCGGGGCGAGGGGTCGGCGGCGGTGCGCTCCGACGGCCCGGTGGTGCGGACCACCGCCCGCTCCTGCCGGGGCACGGGCTCCGGTCGAGACGCGGGTTCCGGCTGCACCGGGGCCGGCTCCGGCTGGCTCAGCTCGGACGGCTGTGGCGTGGTCATCTCCTGCACAGTCTCCTCAGTGCCACTGCCCTGCTGGTTGGTCTGGGCCAGGAAATCCGCCTTGTCCGGCGCTTCCGCGTCATCGAACTGAGACAGCGTGATCTCCATGGTCTGCGCGGAGGCGCGGGGCGACTCCGGGGAAAAGGTGATCCCGAGCACGATCACCGCGTGCACCGCCAGCGCCACGAACAGCGTGAAGGAAAACCGGTCGAAATCGCTTACCTGAACCGACATGCCTGTTTCCGATCCGTTGGTGATGACCCGGCCGCGGCCGTCAGCCTCGCAGCCGCGCCTCGATGGCGTCCATCAGCAGCCCGGCGATATCGATGCCGAAGGCGGCATCCAGCTCACGGATACAGGTCGGGCTGGTGACGTTGATTTCGGTCAGATAGTCGCCGATGACATCGAGGCCGACGAACATCAGCCCCTTTTCCCGGATCACCGGGGCCACCCGGGCACAGATCTCCCGGTCACGCTCGGTCAGCTCCCGCCCCTCGCCACGACCGCCGGCGGCCAGATTGCCCCGGTTCTCGCCCTGGGAAGGGATCCGGGCCAGGGCGTAGGGCACCGGCTCGCCATCGATCAGCAGGATGCGCTTGTCGCCGTCGCGGATTTCGGGAATGAACTTCTGCGCCATCGCCTGGTGGGCACCGTACTGGGTCAGGGTTTCGATGATGACCCCCAGGTTGGCGTCGTTCTCCCGCACCCGGAAAATCGAGTGGCCGCCCATGCCGTCCACCGGCTTCATGATGATGTCACCGTGACGGGCGTGGAATTCCCGGAAGCGCCGGGCCGAGCGGCTCACCAGCAGCGGCGGGGTCAGGTCCTCGAACTGGGTGGCGAACAGCTTTTCATTGCAGTCGCGCAGTGCAGCGGCCGGATTGACCACCAACGCGCCCTGCCGTTCGGCCGCCTCCAGAATGTAGGTAGCCATCAGGAACTCGCGGTCCACCGGTGGGTCCTTGCGCATCAGGATGACGTCCAGGTCGCCCAGGGCCCGGTCCTGGCTGCCACCGAAGCTGTACCAGTTTTCCGGATCCAGATGCACCGTCAGGTCCCGGGTGTGGGCCATGGCCCGCCCCCCCTCCAGGTACAGGTCCGGCAGTTCCATGTATTCCAGTGACCAGCCCCGCTTCTGGGCGGCCAGCAGCATGGCCAGGGAACTGTCTTTCTTGAAGTGGATGTCGGCAATGGGATCCATCACGATCCCGAGTCGGATAGTCATAGCGCCTCGTCGGTACCTGAAAGAAAAAACACGAACCGGTCAACAGAGAAAACCGGACATCAATGTTATGCTGAATGAGCTGATGGTATTGTACCCGAGTTCGGAATGCATCCGGAGATCTCTTTCGATCACGCCGTGACCACGCGGGCAGAAGTACATTTGGTCACAAACAAACACTTTTTATATCGCCGTTCATAATCTATAACTGAGCGGGGTTTATAGAAGAACCTTAAGGTTTGTGCTAAAAACCCTCGCTTGCAAACAAAGACAGTCGCTGAGCGCAAGGCAGTTGGACAATGGATGACAACTTCGAGAACTTGAAGATCATGGTGATCGACGATAGCAAGACCATCCGTCGCACCGCGGAAACCCTCCTCAAGAAGGTCGGCTGTGAGGTCATCACCGCGACCGACGGCTTTGACGCTCTGGCCAAGATCGCCGACTCCCAACCGGACATCATCTTTGTTGACATCATGATGCCCCGCCTGGACGGGTACCAGACCTGCGCGCTGATCAAGAACAACTCCTCTTTCAAGAAAACGCCGGTTATCATGCTTTCCAGCAAGGACGGTCTGTTCGACAAGGCCAAGGGGCGCATCGTCGGCTCCGACCAGTACCTGACGAAACCGTTCAGCAAGGACGAACTGCTCAATACCATCCGCCAATACGTACCTCAAGCGGAAAAGTAACCCTGCAGACAGCTAGAAACATCGAGGAAACCATGGCCCGCATTCTGATTGTTGACGACTCCCCCACCGAGGTGAAGAAAATCTCCAGCATTCTGGAAAAGCACCAGCACGAGGTCCTGACCGCCGACAACGGCGCCGACGGCGTGGCCAAGGCCCGGGCGGAAACCCCGGACCTGGTGCTGATGGATGTGGTCATGCCCGGTCTCAATGGCTTCCAGGCCACCCGGCAACTGACCCGGGCCCCGGAAACCGCGTCCATTCCGGTGGTGATCGTGACCACCAAGGACCAGGAAACCGATCGCGTCTGGGGCACCCGCCAAGGCGCCAAGGGTTACCTGGTCAAGCCGGTCGACGAGGATGACCTGATCAAGACCATCAACAGCCTGATCGCTTGACCCCCAACCATGGAGTAAGCATGTCCGCCCAGGCCGCCCCCTTCGCCGTTCTGACGGATATCGCCCAGCGCAGCCGGTCCATGGCCGCCGGCCTGCCGGAACAACAGGAAGTCGTCGAACTCTGGAACGGCATTGGCTTCGTGCTCTCGGGACAGCGCTATGTCGCGCCCATGGGCGAGGTGACGGAAATTCTCCATGTGCCCAGGTTCACCCGGGTTCCGGGCGTCCGGTCGTTCCTGCTGGGTGCCGCCAACGTCCGCGGCCGCCTGCTTCCCCTGGTCGACCTGGCCAGTTTTTTCGAGATCCCCCGCTCTTCCCGCAGCCAGCGGGAACGGCGGGTTCTTGTTGTTGAGCAGGGCGAGATATTCAGCGGCCTGGTGGTCGACAGCGTGCTCGGCATGCAGTATTTCGCCGCCGACAGTTTCCGGGAAACGCCCGACGGCGTGCCCGATACCGTTCGTCCGTTCGTGACCGGCGGATACGAACGCAACGAAGAAGTCTGGAACGTATTCTCGGCCGCCGACTTGGTGACCGACGAGCGCTTTCTGGACGTCGCACAGTGGTGAGGGTGACGACTTTGGCAGGTGCATCGCCCTGACCGTCCGAAGCCATTCGACAGACTTGCCAAAACCTTGGAGAGGCCGGGAGCCAGAAAATGAAAAACAGAGCCGGAAGATTCAGTAGGGGACAGGGAGGCAACAAGCTGGTTGCCGGCCTGATCGCGGCGCTGATCGCACTTACCGTCCTGCTCGTTGTCGTGCTGTTCATCATCAACCGGGACAGCCAGAACGACCAGCGATACATCGCCCACACCGCGGAACTGCGGGTACTCTCGCAGGCCATCGCGAAGAACGCGACAGAAGCGGCCGGAGGCACCGCGGAAGCCTTCGACCAGCTGCGTCGCTCCCGTGACGAATTCCAGCAGCTCTGGTCCTACGTAACCGAAGGCAACCCGGAAACCGGGCTGCCGGCCAGCGACATGGCCAAGCAGAGCGGGGTTCAGCAGAACTGGGACACCGTCCGGGCCAATGCCGACAGCATCCTGTCGACCCGGGACGCGGTCCTGGGCCTGCATGAGGTGGCCCGGACCCTGAACGAGACCATCCCGCAGCTTCAGGTAGAATACGACGACATCGTCCAGATTCTGCTGGACAACGACGCTCCGGCCGAGCAGGTGGCCCTGGCCCAGCGCCAGGCCCTGCTGGCCGAGCGTATCGTCCGCTCCGTCAACAACGTACTGTCGGGTGATGAGGACGCGGTCATCGCCGCCGACCGCTTCGGCCGTGACGCCAGCCTGTTCGGCCGGGTACTGGACGGCCAGCTGAACGGTAACGATGCCATGGGCATCACCAAGGTGACCGACGAGGACGCCATCTACGGCCTGGAAGCTGTGGATGAGCTGTTCGAATTCGTGTCCCAGAACGTGGACGCCATCCTGGAAGCCTCCCCGGACCTCTTCAAGGTACGCACCGCCGCCAGCGAGATCTTCCAGAACTCCGAAATCCTGCTGTCCGAGCTGTCCGATCTGGCGGAAAGCTTCCGCAACCAGTCCTCCTCCCGGCTGGTCAGCCCGACCCTGGCCTTCGTGATCCTCGCGGCCATGGTCGCCATCGTCGTGATCATCGGCCTGGCCCTGTACCGTGAAGCCCAGGCACGCCTCGCCGCCACCCAGGCCCAGAACGAACAGAACCAGAACGCGATCCTGCGACTGCTGGACGAATTGGCCGACTTGGCCGACGGTGACCTCACCACCGAAGCCACGGTTACCGAGGACTTCACCGGCGCCATCGCCGACTCCATCAACTACGCGATCGACCAGATGCGCGGCCTGGTACAGGCCATCCGGAACACCGCGGTGCGGGTAGCCTCGGCAGCCCAGGAAACCCAGGCCACCGCCATGCACCTGGCCGATGCCTCCGAGCACCAAGCCCAGGAAATCGCCGGCGCCTCCGCGGCGGTGAACGAAATGGCGGTTTCCATCGACCAGGTATCCTCCAACGCCGCCGAATCGTCCGCGGTGGCGGAGCGGTCGGTTGCGATCGCGAAGAAAGGTGCGGAGGTGGTGCAGAACACCATCCGCGGCATGGACAACATCCGTGAGCAGATCCAGGAAACGTCCAAGCGGATCAAGCGGCTGGGTGAATCCTCTCAGGAAATCGGCGACATCGTATCGCTGATCAACGACATCGCCGACCAGACCAACATCCTGTCCCTGAACGCCGCGATCCAGGCGTCCATGGCCGGTGACGCCGGCCGGGGCTTCGCGGTGGTCGCGGACGAAGTGCAACGGCTGGCGGAACGCTCCTCCGCCGCCACCAAGCAGATCGAGGCTCTGGTTAAGACCATCCAGTCCGACACCAACGAGGCGGTTATCTCCATGGAACACACCACCGCCGAGGTGGTCCGGGGAGCCCGCCTGGCCCAGGACGCGGGTATCGCGCTCGAGGAAATCGAGAACGTATCCATGAGTCTGGCGGAACTGATCCAGAACATCTCCAACGCGGCGCGTCAGCAGTCGTCCTCCGCGGCGCACATTTCCAACACCATGAACGTCATCCAGGAAATCACCTCGCAGACGTCCGCCGGTACCAACGCCACCGCCAAGTCCATCGGCAACCTGGCAGAAATGGCCGCCGAACTGCGGGCTTCCGTGGCTGGCTTCACCCTGCCGGACGAGGACGAGACCGACCAGGAGCTGGAGGAAGATACCGACGTTCCGGTGGTGGGTTGACGGCACCCGGTCTCTGGTTGTTGACGGCTTATGGCGCCCATGCATAACAACCTGTCACCGGCTGACGGCCTCTGGTCGCTGCGCCGGACGCCCGACATGGACGAGGCACAGTTCAGCCAGTGGCAGGCCCTGCTGGAACATCGGACCGGCATCACCCTGTCGCCCGAGCGCCGCTCGTTTCTGGAGACCAACCTGGGGATCCGGATGCGGGAAATCGGCTGTCCCAGCTACCAGGCTTACTACGAGAAAATCGTGTCCGGACCGGATGCGATCGTGGAGTGGGCCACGCTGGTCGACCGGCTGACCGTTCAGGAAACCCGCTTTTTCCGGGACCCCGACGCCTTTCGCCTGGTTTCCGACTATGTCCTGACGCGGCCGCGTGAGCAGCTGCGCCGGCGCCCGCTGGAAGCCTGGAGCGTGGGCTGCTCGACCGGCGAGGAGCCTTACACACTGGCGATGGTACTGAACGAGTGCATGAACCAACTGGCGCTCAAGCCGCTGTTCGGGGTAACCGGCTCCGATATCAGCCAGCCGGCCATCGAAAAGGCCCGGCGCGGGCAGTTCAACGCCCGCAAGTTGCAGGGCGTGGAGGAAACGCTGAAACAGCGCTATTTCCGTCCCGCCGAGCGCAACACCGTGGAGGTGGTCGACAGCCTCCGGGAGCGGGTGTGCTTTGCCAGACTCAACGTACTGGATCTGGACACGGCCCCCATGCACGGCATGAACATCATCTTTTGCCAGAACCTGCTGATCTATTTCCGCCGCTGGCGCCGGCGGGAAATCGTGAAACGGCTTGCAGAACGGCTGGCGCCCGGGGGACTGCTGGTGCTGGGCCAAGGTGAGCTGACCGACTGGCAGCCACCCGGCCTGCAACGGGTCCCCTCGGAACATGTCCTGGCGTGGATCAAGCGCCAGGCCGACGAAGAATAACCGGAGTGGTTATGGGCAATCACCATGACAGCATCGCCCTCGACTGGGTTCGGGGGGAAATACAGGACACGCTGACCCAAGGCCAGCATGCACTGGAAGCGTATGTCGAAAACCGAGACGACACCGCGCGCCTGCGCTTCTGCCTGAACTACCTCCACCAGGTGCACGGCACCTTGCAAATGGTGGAGCTGTACGGTGCGGCCCTGCTCACCGAGGAAATGGAAAAGCTCACCCAGGCAATCCTGAACGACCAGGTCAGCAACGTCGATGACGCCGTGGACGTACTGATGCAGGCCATCCTGCAGCTGCCCCATTACCTGGAACACCTGGCCAGCAGCCGGGACGACTTCCCCATGGTGCTGCTGCCCTTGCTGAACGACCTCCGGGCCGCCCGGGGCGAGTCGCTGTTGTCCGACACCTCGTTGTTCAAACCGGACCTGAGCCGGGCCCGGCAACCATCGGGCAACCCCAGGGCCGGGCAGCGGCTGCGGGACCCAAACGTTCAGGGCCACGTGCGCAAGCTGCGCCAGATGTATCAGTTCGCACTGGCCGGGGTGGTGCGCGAGGAGAACCTGGACGCACAGTTCGGCTACCTGCAGAAGGTCCTCCAGCGCCTGATCCGGCTGTGCCAGAAAACCCCCCAGGGCGAGCTCTGGAAAGCCGCCGGCGCCTTCGTCGAAACCCTCCAGGCCAAGGTCAACCCGGTCAACGCCGCGGTCAAGTCCTTGCTGCGGCAACTGGACCTCGAAATCCGGCGCCTGACCGAAGAGCCCGACCGCATCCTGCAGCAGCCGGCCCCGGAAACCCTGCTCAAGCACCTGCTGTACTACGTAGCCCGAGCCCGCGACCTCGATACCCCCCAGGTCAACGCCCTGCGCAGCGACTATCGGCTGGATCTGGCGCTGCCCTCCGAACACGACGTCGACAGCGCCCGCAGCCGGGTGTCCGGGCCTGGACGCGAGGCCATCCACTCCGTGGTCAGCGCCCTTAACGAGGAGCTGGCCAAGCTCAAGGACCAGCTCGACCTGTTCGTGCGCTCGGAGATGCGCCAGAACCGTGAACTGGACGAACTGCTGCCGGGCCTGCGCCAGGTGGCCAACACCCTGGCGGTCCTGGGTCTGGGCATTCCACGCAAGGTGGTAACCGAGCAGATCGAACTGGTACAGCGACTGATCGCCCAGACCGAACGGGTCGACGACGGTACCCTGATGGACATCGCCGGCGCCCTGCTCTACGTCGAGGCCAGCCTGGCCGGCCTCGACGCCGATCGCCGGATCGAGCCGAGGGCCGGCGGCGACGGCGGAACCATGCCGGAGGGCTCCCGGGAGCTGGGCGAGGCCAATGCCGCCCTGCTCCGGGAATCCCGCAACACCCTGGAACAGGTGAAGTCCGCAATCGTCAACTTCATCGCGTCGCAGTGGGATGCCCGGGAAATCGAACATGTCCCCGGCCTGTTGCACAGCATTCGCGGCGGCCTTGGCCTGATTCCCCTGGAGCGGGTGGCCAGCATGCTTGCCTCCGCCGAGCGCTACGTCACCGACGTGCTGCTGACCGGCCGGCAGGTGCCCGACTGGAAACAGCTGGATACCCTGGCCGACGCGGTGACCAGCATCGAGTACTACCTGGAACGCCTGGCCGAGGGCATCGACGACAACGAGGCGGTGCTGCGTATCGCCGAGGACAGCCTCGCCACTCTGGGCTTCCCGGTCGGTGCCGAGCCGACCTGGCAGGCCAGCGGGCCCGAGGCAGAGCCTCCGCTGGCGGAGGCGGAGGCGCCGGCCGCCGCCGTCGAGCCCGCCAAGGCGTCCGACGAGGAACTCCTGGACGACGAAATCCTCGGCATTTTCGTGGAGGAAGCCGAGGAAGTCCTGGACACCATCCGCGAACACTACCCACGCCTGAAGCAGAACCACGACGACCGGGACGCGCTCACGGAAGTGCGGCGCGCGTTCCACACCCTCAAGGGCAGCGGCCGTTTGGTGGGGGCCACCAGCATCGGTGAACTGGCCTGGGCAATCGAGAACCTGCTGAACCGGGTCATTGACCAGACACTCAAGCCCACCGACGACCTGTTTACCCTGGTGGACGACGTCAACGCGCGCATTCCCTCGCTGATCCAGGAATTCCGCGCCGGCCACCCCGATGGCGACGTCGAAGCCCTGATCCGTCGCGCCGAGGCAATGGCCGACACCCGCCGGGCCGAAACCGAGACTGGCCAGGCCCCGGCCGCCGGGGTCCCCGAGGCCGTTCAGCATGACGACGGCGAGCACGACCACATCGACCCCGAACCGGCCAGCATGCCCCAGGAGGACACCGGTGGGGACGACGACCTGATCGACGACGAAATCCTGGAAATTTTCGTGGAGGAGGCCGGGGAAGTCCTGGACACCATCCACGAATACCTGCCGATGTTGCTGCGTCAGCACGACGACCGCAGTGCCCTGGCGGAAGTTCGGCGGGCCTTCCATACCCTCAAGGGCAGCGGTCGCATGGTGGGCGCCACCGTGGTCGGCGAGCTGGCCTGGGCCGTGGAAAACATGCTGAACCGGGTCATCGACGGCAGCATCTTCATGAACGACGACATCGCCGGCCTGCTGCAGGACGTCACGGCAGCGCTGCCCGGGCTGGTGGACGACTTCGAGAAACGCCGCCCGACCTCGGTTGATGTGGCGCCCATGGAGGCACGGGCCAACGCCCTCGCCAACGGGGAGATCCCCGACGCCAGCGCCATGCCCGACGGCGATGCCCTGCCGGAAACCGACGACGATGCCCAGGATGAGCGCGGCGTCGACCCGGTTCTTCTGGAGATCTTCGAGAGCGAAGCGCAAACTCACCTGGAGACCTTGCGTGCCTTCCTGGCCGCCGCGAACGACAAGCCCTCGGTGGCCTACACCGACGACCTGTCCCGGGCTCTGCACACCCTCAAAGGCAGTGCCCACACCGCCGGCATCGAGCCCATCGCCACCGTGATCACGCCGCTGGAGCGTTTTGTCAAGGAAGCCCGGGCCCAGAACCGGCGCGCGGACCGCACGATACTGGACCTGATCGCCCAGACCTGTGAGTTCCTGGGACAGGGCTTGGCCCAACTCCGCCACTCGCCCCAGGCACCGCTGGCCGGCACCGAGGACTTCCTGGCACGGCTCGACGAGGTCAGCCAGAACCTGTTGCGCAGCCACGACGAGACCCTGGCCGAGCCCCCCGAGGTTCGGCCCCGGTCGCAGCTGGTCCAGCTGTTTCTGGGCGAGGGCCTCGACATCGTCCTCGACGCCGAACAGATCCTGGACCAGTGGGCCCGGAATCCCCAGGAAACCGGACCGCTACAGTCGCTGCGCCAGGAGCTGGAACAGCTTACCCAGGGTGCGGCCGAGGCCGGTCTAACCGATGTTTCCGCCCTGGCAGGCGCGCTGACCCGTGTCTACCGCCATATTGCGGACCGGCAAGACGTGCCGGACGAGGGCTTCTTCAGCACCGTGCGCGAGGCCCACGAGCAGCTGATCAACATGATGGACCAGGTGGCCGCCGGCCTAGCAACGGAGCCGGCACCGGACCTGAACGCCCGCCTGGAAGCCCTGGCACCGGAAACACCGGCGCCGGACGCCTTCGAACAGGCGTTCACCGACGATTTGGAAGCGATCGACCTGAGCCTGGATCAGGACGAGCTGGAGCCGGCCGCGCCGGTGGACAGCGACGCCTCCGACAACGGCCCGCGGCCCCTGTCGGAGCTCGACGAAACCGACCCGGCCATGGACCAGGAACTGGCCGACATCTTTTTGGAAGAAGCCCGCGACCTGGTCGACAGCACCGCCGAGGCCCTCCAGAGCTGGAGCGAGCAGACCGGCAACCTGGATCTCCTGCGCCTGCTCCAGCGTGACCTGCACACCCTCAAGGGCGGAGCCCGCCTGGCCGACATCCCGGCGATCGGCGACCTATCCCATGAGCTGGAAACCCTGTTCGAGGGCCTGACCGACCAACGCCTAGCCATCACCGATTCCCTGGCCGACCTGCTGTTCCGCTGCCACGACCGGCTGGCGGGCATGGTCGAAGCCCTGGACAACGGCGAAACACCGCGCCCTGCGCCGGACCTGATCGCGGAAATCCATGCCTACATGGGCAACGCCACCGGGCAGCGCCCGGTTACCGATGTCCAGGCCACCACTCCGGAGCCCGAGCCGGAAGCCACTCCCGAGCCCGCAGCCCTGGACCCCGAGCTGGTCGGCATCTTCCTGGAGGAAGCTTACGACCTGATCAACGCCACCGGCAGCGCCCTGCACAGCTGGAGCGAGGACCCGGCCAACACCGAGGTCGCCGCGGCACTGCAGCGGGACGTCCACACCCTTAAGGGCGGTGCCCGCATGGCCGGTGTCGAGGCCATTGGCGATCTCAGCCACGTGCTCGAGGATCTGTTTGAACGGGTCGCTCAAGGCCGTCTGGCCGCCACCGACGACATGCTCGACCTGTTGTTTGCCTGCCACGACCGGCTCGCCAACATGGTGGAACACGTGGCCACCCACAAACCCTGCGCACCGGCCACCGACCTGATTGAACAGGTCCAGGCCATCCTGCGTGGCGTCCCCCCTCGGGCCTCCCACGAGGCAGCCTCGAGCGCTGACGACACACCGGAGGCCGGCGCCGGCGACGACCTGATCGGCCTGTTCCTCGACGAGGGCCTGGAAATCCACGAGGCCATTGACGAATACCTGGCGCAATGGCGTGAGGCCCCGGACCAGTGGTCCGGCCTGGCCCAGCTGCAACAGGAGCTGCATACCCTCAAGGGGGGCGCCCGGCTGGCCGACGTGGACCCGGTCGCGGACCTGGCGGAAGCCTGGCATGACGCCCTCGAGACCCTGATCATCAGTAACCTCCCGCCGCAGACCCTGCTGGCGCTGAGCGACCGCGCCAGTGCCCGTCTCAGGGCCATGCTCGCGGCCCTGGAGGAGGGCCAGCGGCCGGAGCCGGAACCGGCGTTGCTCCAGGCGCTGTCCCAGGCGGTCTCGGAAGCCACCGACGGGGAACCGGCGACGCCGGCGGCCCCGGCCGCCGGCCCGACCGAGCCAGCGCCAGCCGAGGACAGCGTGGATCCGGAAGTGCTGGAAATCTTTCTGGAGGAAGCCGGCGAGATCATGGATCAGCTGGAGCAGCTGCTGGACGACTGGCGCAAGGAGCCGACGAACTACCATTTCAACCAGGAAGCCCAGCGGGCACTGCACACCCTGAAGGGGGGCGCACGCCTGGCGCAGCTGACGGCGCTGGGGGATCAGGCCCATGCCTTCGAAACCCGCCTCATCGACCTCGGCGGCAACGCCCCCGACGAGAGCCAGTGGCAGGCCATCACCCAGGATCACGACGCCATCATGAGCCTGCTGGCCGAGGTTCGCGAGCGCTATCAGGGCGGCGCACCCGCCGCTCCGTCGGCACCGACCCCGACCACCGCCCCGGCGGCCGAAACACCGCCCCCGGCCCCCAGGCCCGCGCCGGTCCGGAACGAGTCGCGCAAACGGGCGCCGGAACCCCAGCGTTCACAGGAAACCATCCGGGTATCCGCACCCCTGCTGGACGAGCTGGTCAACCTCGCGGGCGAAACCAGTATCACCCGTGGTCGCCTGGAACAGCAGACCAGCGACTTCAGCCATACCCTTGAGGAAATGGCCGCCACCATCGAGCGTCTGCGGGAGCAACTGCGCCGCATGGAGATCGAGACCGAGGCCCAGATCCTGTTTCGGGCCGAACAGGAGCACGGCCCCAACTACGGCGACGAATTCGACCCGCTGGAGATGGACCGCTACTCCTCCATCCAGCAGCTGTCCCGGGCCCTGACCGAGTCCACCTCGGACCTGGCCGACCTGAGGGAAACCTTGGCGGAACGGGTGCGGGACGCAGAGACGTTGCTGGTGCAGCAGTCCCGCATCAACACGGAGCTCCAGGAGGGTCTGATGAAGACCCGAATGATTCCGTTTGCCTCGATGGTTCCCCGACTGCGCCGGATCGTGCGCCAGATCAGTACCGAACTCGGCAAGAAAGTGGACTTCGATGTCCGCAACGCCGAGGGCGAAATGGACCGCAACATCCTGGAGCGGATGATCGCGCCGCTTGAGCACATGCTGCGCAACGCCCTGGACCATGGCATCGAGGCGCCCGCCGACCGGCGCCAGGCCGGAAAACCGGAAACCGGGGAGGTTGTTCTTTCCCTGACCCGCGAAGGCGGCGACGTGGTTCTGCGCATGATGGACGACGGCCGGGGCATCCCCTCCGAGGTCATCCGTGACAAGGCGATCCGCCTGGGCATGATGCGCGAGGACGAGGAACTGAGCGAACGGGAGATCCTGCAGTTCATTCTCCAACCCGGTTTCTCCACCGCCGAGAAGGTCACCCAGATCTCCGGCCGGGGCGTGGGCATGGACGTGGTGGCCAGCGAGATCAAGCAGCTCGGGGGCAGTCTGGACATCGACTCGGCCCCCGGCCGGGGCACCACCTTCACGGTCCGCCTGCCGTTCACGGTGTCGGTGAACCGGGCCCTGATGGTGACCACCGGCGAGGACTTCTACGCCATTCCGCTGAATACCATCGAGGGGATCGTCCGGGTCAGCACCTACGAACTGGAGGAGTACTACAAGCCGGATGCGCCCCTGTACGAATACGCCGGGCAGAAGTACCGTCTGCAGTATCTGGGCAGCCTGCTCAACAGCGACCATCAGCCGAAGCTGCAAGGCCAGGCCCTGCCGCTGCCGGTGATCCTGGTCCGGGGTGCCGAGCAGCCCATGGCACTGCAGGTGGACAGCCTGATGGGCAGCCGGGAAATCGTGGTGAAGTCACTCGGGCCCCAGTTCAATTCGGTGCGGGGCGTGTCCGGAGCCACCATCCTCGGGGACGGCAACGTGGTGGTGATCCTCGACCTGCCGGCCATGATCCGTTCCGACATCCTGGCCGAGCGCCAGCGGCTGGCGAATCTGGAAAAAGCCCGGGAGGCAGCGCTGTATCAGGAACACGTCACCACGGTCATGGTGGTGGACGACTCGGTCACGGTACGCAAGGTGACCTCCCGTCTGCTGGAGCGCAACGGCATGGAAGTCATTACCGCGAAAGACGGCCTGGACGCGGTCGCCCAGTTGCAGGACCACAAGCCGGACATCATCCTGCTGGATATCGAGATGCCCCGGATGGACGGTTTCGAGGTGGCAAGCTTCGTGCGTCACGACGACAACCTGCGGGACACACCGATCTGCATGATCACGTCCCGGACCGGGGAGAAGCACCGGGAACGGGCGCTGGCCATCGGCGTGAACGAATACCTTGGCAAGCCGTTCCAGGAAGCCGAGCTGCTTGACACCATCAAGCGGCTGACCGGTGCCGAGTGATGACCGGCCGAAACGGCCGGCCGAAGGTCGGAATTCTCTCCGATAAGGTGCTGCAACGGCACCGCCTTCAGTCCGCCGCCGGCAAGTTCGGCCTGGACGTCAGCTTTTCCGGGGATCCGGAGCGGCTGCTGGGATACCCGGACTTCCCGGAAGCCGACCTCTGGCTGGTGACCCTGGCCGATGAAGTGGATCATCCGGCGCTGTTCGACCACCTGCTGGAGCAGGCGCAGGGCCCGGTCCTGTTTGGCCTGGACCTGGCGCCACGCCCCGGCAGCACCGACTATTTCCGCTGGGAACGGCGGCTGCTGGGGAAACTGGAACAGCAGCTGGGCCCGCTCGAGGAGCTCGAGTCCGAGAGCAACCTCCAGGCACTGGCCAACACGGTAGCGACGCCGGCCGGCGTGCCCCCCAGTCCCCGCTGGCTGGTCCCTGCCACCCCCGGCAGCCTGGCCGAGGAGGTGTGGGTGCTGGGCGCCTCCCTGGGCGGCCCCGCCGCCGTCAAGGCCTTTCTTGATCACCTGCCCCCGGGCCTGCCAGTGGCGTTCCTGTACGCCCAGCATATCGACGGCAACTTCACCGAAGTGCTGGCCCGGGTCCTGGGGCGTCATTCTCACTACACGCTCCGGGCCGCCGAGGAGGGCTACCGGCTGAAAAACGGGGATGTCGTCCTGATTCCGGTGGAGCGAGAATGGAAACTGGACGAGACCGGCGCCCTGACCGAGCTCAATCACCCCTGGCCCGGCCCCTATGGCCCCTCCATCGATCAGGTGCTGCTGAATGCCGCCGACCACTTCGGCAACCGCTGTCACGCCATCCTCTTTTCCGGCATGGGCAATGACGGCGCCATCGCCGCGCCCATGCTGAAGGCCTACGGCAGCCGGATCTGGGTGCAGGAGAGCCGCAGTTGCGGCAACAGTTCCATGCCCGAATCCGTGGCCGCCACCGGCTGCGTCAGCTTTTGCGGCACCCCCGAGGAGCTGGCCCGGGAACTGGTCAAAACCATCGAAGAGTCCTGCCTGCTGAAAAGCCGGCAGAAACGTGATTCCGCCTGAGGACACAAGCAATGCCCGATAACAGCCAAACCCTCTCCTGCGTCATGATTCCCGTGAGTGGACGGCAGCTGCTTCTACCCAACGTTTCCATCGCCGAGGTGGTCGATTTCGCCGGCGAGGATGCCGGCGCCAGCACGCCGGACTGGCTGGTGGGGTACCTCAACTGGCGCGGCCTCGACCTGCCGGTGATTTCCTACGACGCCGCCAACGGCGGCCACCTTGCCGTGCCCGGCGATAATCGGGGCCGGGTGGTGGTGCTCAACACCATCGGTGAACACCATCACGACATGCCGTTCATGGCCCTGGTGACCCAGGGGATACCCAGCCAGGCCCGTCTCACGGAAGCGGACATCCGCCAGCGGGAGGATGAAAACGGCCCGGCCGACCTGATGCCGGTAGCGGTCCAGGACGAACCCGCCTGGATTCCAAACCTGGAATATCTGGAGGGACTGGCCCGGCAGGCGCGCCGCTGACGGCAGGAAGCCCGGGCTCTGGCGGGCCGGCCTGAAAATGTTATAGTATTTCAAATTTTTCAGGATTCCCGGACACCATGGTAACCCGAGCCCTGCCCTATCGGCCCCATAACCACCAGGCCTGCGTCAATCAGGCCCTGGATGACGCCCGGCACATTTGCCAGCAACACAACGCCCGGCTGACACCAACCCGGCAGCGGGTGCTGGAGCTGATCTGGCAATCCCACCGCCCTCTGGGGGCCTACGACGTGCTCGCCCAGCTGGCGGCTGAAGGCCAGAACGCGGCGCCGCCCACGGTGTATCGGGCCCTGGACTTTCTCCAACAGCACGGTCTGGTCCACCGCATTGCCTCGCTGAACGCCTTTGTCGGCTGCGCCCACCCGGGCAAGCCGCACACCGGCATGTTCCTGATCTGCCACCAGTGCGGCAACGTACTGGAGCTGTCCGCACCGGCGGTGTCCGAGGCGGTCCGGGCCGCCGCCGACCGCGAGTCGTTCCGAACCGACGAGGTGACACTGGAAATCTCCGGCGTGTGCCCCCGCTGCCAGGCGGAGCCGGCCGATGACTGAGCCCCTGGTCACGCTGGACGCCGTGACCGTTCGCTTCGATGGCCGCACCGCGGTGGATCGGGTCACCCTCAGCATCCTTCGCGGCGATATCCTCACCATCATCGGCCCGAACGGTGCCGGCAAGACCACCCTGATCAAGGCGCTGCTGGGCCTGCAGCCGCCCACCGCCGGCACGGTCACGCGCCAGCCCGGCCTGGTGATCGGTTACGTACCCCAGAACCTGCACATGGAGGCGACCCTGCCCCTGAGCGTCCGGCGCTTCATGGCACTCAGCGGCCGTCCCGCCGAGGAATGCGCCCAGGCGCTGGCGCGGACCGGCATTGGCCACCTGGCCGACGCCTCCATCCATCACCTGTCCGGCGGCGAGAAGCAGCGCCTGCTGTTGGCACGGGCCCTGGCCCGGCGCCCGGACCTGCTGGTGCTGGATGAGCCCGCCCAGGGGGTCGACATCAACGGCCAGGCGGCCCTTTACCACCTGATCCGGGAACTGCGGGATGAGCTGAACTGCGGCGTGATCATGATTTCCCATGACCTGCATCTGGTGATGGCGGCCACCGACAAGGTCATTTGCCTGAATCAGCATGTCTGCTGCAGCGGCTACCCGGCGGACATTTCCCACGACCCCGCCTTCATCGAGACCTTCGGGCGCTCGGTGGCGGAGTCGGTGGCGGTCTATCACCACCATCACAACCATCGCCACAATCTGCACGGCGATGTCATTCCCACGATCCCGGAAACCTCCGATAGCCACGGGTACCGCTGTTCCCATGAGCCTCATTGACAGTCTGTTGAACGATTTTTTCTGGCGCGCCCTGCTGGGCGGCGTGGGGGTGGCCCTGGTGGCCGGTCCCCTGGGCTGCTTCGTGGTCTGGCGCCGGCTGGCGTACTTTGGCGACACCCTGGCCCATTCCGCGCTGCTGGGCATTGCCCTGAGCTTCCTGATCAGCCTGCCGCTGAACCTGGCGGTTATCCTGACCTGCGTCTGCATCGCCCTGCTGTTGGTGCTGCTGTCCCGCACCCGGACCCTGGCCACCGACACCCTGCTCGGCATCCTGGCCCACAGTGCCCTGGCCATCGGTCTGGTGACCCTCAGCTTCATGCCGGAGGTCCGGCTCGACCTCACCGGTCTGCTGTTCGGCGACCTGCTGGCGATGTCGCGGGACGACCTGCTGTGGATTTATGGCGGCGCGGTGCTGGTGCTGGCGCTGCTGGTCCGGCTCTGGCGCGGCCTGCTGATGAGTACCATCCACGAGGAACTGGCCCGGGTCGAAGGGGTGCCGGTGGAACGGTTGCGGCTGATCCTGATGGTGATGTTTTCGCTGGTCATCGCGGTGGCGATGAAAATCGTGGGCGTGCTGCTGATCACGGCACTGCTGATCATTCCGGCCGCCACCGCCCGGCGCCTGGCCCGCACCCCGGAGCACATGGTCGGCCTGGCGATGATCTTTGGCTGCCTGGCGGTGGCCGGCGGCCTGGCGCTGTCCTGGTACCTGGACACCCCCGCCGGTCCCTCCGTGGTGGTTACCGCCTTCGCCACCTTCCTGCTGACCTACGCGGCCACCGTCAAGGCCACCGCCTGACACCTTTCCATCCCGCCACCGCTGGTCTATGGTAGACACTTCCGATGCCGATACCGGTCGGGAGTGTCGCCGCTCCCGGGGAGCCTTGCCCATGCCACGTCAGACGCCTTGCCGGGCCAGACTCTGGCCGTCACTCTGGGTGCCCCTGGCCCTCCTGCTCACAGGCCTGGCCACCACCGCCGCCGTGGCCCGGCTCGAATCGGCCCAGGCCCGGGCCCTCGCCGAGGCCCGTTACCAGGCGCAACACCTGGCTTTGGTCAACCGCTTGCTGACCCTGGCGCCGGAGCATGTCGGTGACGACTCGCCTCCCAGCAGCTGGCTGCCGATCCTATTCGGCGACGCCCTGCCGGACGATCTCGGCCTGCGCATCGACACCCTTCAGCGACACACCAAGACCCCGCTGCTGGAACTGCAAACCCGGCATCTGGACGACCCCACCCGCGCCCTGCGCACCGAGGTCCAACCCGGCCCTTACCACTGGATGCTCACCACGGTACCCACCGAGGCCCTGCTGGAGGGGGCGTCACGCCGGGTCGGTGCGCGGGTGTGGTTGGCGGGGCTGACGCTGTCGCTGCTGGCGTCCGGCTTGGCGCTGCTGCTGTGCCGCCGACTGGCCCGGCAGGCCGCCCGCATTCAGGCACTGATCGCCAGCGAAACCCGCGCCAGCCGGGGCATCAGCAACCTGGAAACGGAGCAGTCGATCCTGCGCCAGGCCCTGGATGACAGTGAAACCCGAAGCCGGGACCTGGTCCAGCTCTCGGGGGGGCTGACCAGCGAGCTGGACGAGCGGGGCAGGATCGATTTCATGTCTGAGCAATGCGCCGACTGGCTTGGCCGGGCGCCGTCGGATCTCGCCGGCACCCCGTTCGAGGCGTTGGTCTCGGCCGTGGACCGAGACAACTTTCGGCGAACCCTGTCCGAGGCGGCGGCCACGACCCGGCCCCAACGACTGGACCTGCGCCTGCGCGCTGCCCTGGCGGGCGACCTCGCCGCCACGGTACGGGTGAAGGCGATCAAAGACCCGGTGCACGGCCTGACCGGTTTCCGGGTCACCGCGACACCGGTGGGATCCCGGGACACTTAGTCCAGGGTTTTGTGGGTGCCGTCGCACAACGGCGGCGTACCGGTCTGCTTGCAGCCGCAGAACCAGACCCATTCGGTCTTCTCCGCCATATAGGGCACCGGGCTGAAGTCGGTGCCGCGGTGGGAGCCGTCACAGAACGGCTGGCTGGCACTGCGGCCACAGGCGCACCAGAAGTAGCGCTTACCGCCCTCCACCTGCACGCTGTAGGGGCTTTTTCTGGCCATAAGAGGCTGTTGCTCAGGCATGGGACCTCCCGGATCCGTTGGCTGTGCTCTCCAGTATAGACAACGCTGGCGGCTACAGCGGTCGCAGCCGCTCCACCAGGCGCCCCGTTTCCACCAGTTCCAGGAACTCGTCGCCCAGGCGCTCACTTTCGGCGATTGCCCGCCGCCAGGCCCGCTCCCGGCCATCGTCGTCGCCGGCATACCGTTCAAAATCCTTACGGTCCGGCAACTTGCGATCCGGCAGGCTGGCCAGGTATTCCCGGGACGGGGCGATCAGCAGGACATCCTTCAGGCGCTGGGCGTCGCCCCGTCGCCAGGGCAGTGATTTGTCGAACCAGCCCGGCACCACCTTGTCGGTGAAGTGGGGATAGAGGATCACACCCGGCTGCTGGTACGGCAGGTCCAAGTGGTAGTCCAGTAGGCCACCGTCCCGATAGACGCCTTCCGGTGCCCCCGGGAGGTTACGCACCCCGGACATCACCAGCGGAATGGAGGCGGAGGCCAGCAGCGCCGGCAGCAGGTTGTCCCGGGTCAGGGCCACCTCGTGGCTGGGAAAGTCCACCAACTTGGCCACTGGCATCTTCACCCGGGTATCGCGCACGATGCCGCGCTCCAGGAACCGCCCCAGGTGGCGCCGGCTAACCATGTTGGCGGCAATCACGTTGACCAACCCCAGCCCCAGCCGGCCCCGGCTGTCGTGGGCCAGCAGTCCGAGGCTGCGGACCACCACGATGTGCAGGCGATAATAGGGGTGATTGAGAATCGCCTCCTCCCGGCCACCGATCAGGGCTTCCAGGAACAGCAGGCTCTTACGGGTCACCTCAGCCGCGCTGACCCCCCGGGCGAAGCGCTGGCTCACATAGAGGTCCGCCAGCCGGGCGAGCTGCGCCCCAGGATCGTCGGACGACGCCACCGCGGCAAAACGCCAACTGCCGATGGACGATCCGATCAGCACCCGCTCCTGGGGCACCCGGGGCAGCCAGTCGCCAAAGATGGCCCGGTCCAGGCCCGAGATGCCCAGCGCCTTGGGGCCGCCAGCGGCACCGGGGATGACGTGAACGTCCTCCGGCGCCAGGGGTTTCTCCTGCAACCGTTGCAGCGCGCGCCGGCCGGCGCGGAGGGTCAGGGCCGGCGTCCGGATGTGTATGGCGGTCATGGTAAGCTCCCTATCCAAGTCCGCCGAGTGTAACCAACCCCCGTCAGCGCGGCCAACTGAACAAAACTAATGGTGGCCATAAACGGCGCTTTCTGCTTCATTATTACTAACAGGGCATACCAGACCCGACCACCGGGCTCACGGAACGAACCCAGAGACCAACAACAGCAGGAGCAGGCTGTGAACTACATGCCAACCCCCGGCTCGCTTGCGCCGACCCCCACCCTGGCGGTACTGGGATTCAAACGCCAACTGGTCTATCACCTGCATTTCTGGGCCTTTGTCGCCGTTGCGCCGCTGGTGCTGGTGCAATGGCAGCAAGGCCACGAGCTGTTGGCCGGGCTGTTGGTGCTGTTTTGCGTCAACGCCCTGCTGGTCATCGCCTTCCTCCGCTTCCGGCAGACCTATTTCCTGAAGGGGCGGCTTTTTCCCTTGCTGGCCGTGGTGTGCGCCGCCTATTCCACCAGCATCAACGGCCATGCCGGCCTGTATTGGTCCTATCCCGCCGCCACCGCGCTGTTCTTCCTGCTGCCGCTGCGCGAGGCCATCGCCAGCAACGTGGTGTTCGTGGTGATCATGGCGGTGGTGTCGTTCGTCAAGTTCCCGGAAGCGGACTTCTGGCGGATCACCTTTTCCCTGGGGCTGACCTGCCTGTTCGCCATGATCTTTGCCTGGCTGGTGGGCAAGCTGCAGCAGGAGCTGACCCGCCTGGCCACCACCGACCCCCTGACCGGCTGCCTGAACCGGACCCAGTTGTCGGACATCCTGAATAACCATATCCAGATGCGGGAAAGGTACGAGCGGGTGTCCAGCCTGATTCTGATCGACCTGGACTATTTCAAGACCATCAACGACCAGTGGGGGCATCTGGCCGGCGACCGGGTGCTGAAAGAAATGGCGCGGCGCCTGCACAAGCGGCTGCGGGAGAGTGACCAGCTGTTTCGCATTGGCGGCGAGGAGTTCATGATCGTCCTGCCGGAGACCCGCCAGAAAGACGCCGACAGCCTGGCCCACCAGCTGCTCAGCAGCATCAGTGCGCGCCCGTTTCTGGACAACATCAGCCTGACCGCCAGCGCCAGCGTCGCCGAGGTCAGCCAGGGTGAGACCTGGTCGATCTGGCTCAAGCGCGCGGATCAAGCCCTGTACGAAGCCAAGTCCCGTGGCCGCAATCAGGTGGTGACCGCGCCCAGGCCAAGCCACTCACAGGAGCAGGGGCAGGCGCCGGCCCGGGACGACGCCTCCGACCCGGTTTCGGGCTAACGGCCGGCCAGTTTGCGGAAATCCCGGTACGCGCTGAACACGTCCCAGGGGCTCTCGAAATGAGGGTAGTGGCCGACGTTGCGAATGCTCACCACATCCGCCTCCGGCACCAGCTCTCGGTAGCGCCGGGCCATGGCCGCGCCGGACACCGGGTCCGCCGTGCCGGAGACCAGGCGCATGGGCTGCCTGGCCTGCTGCAGCGCACCCACCCAACGGTTGCGATGGCAGCGGCGCTCTTCCATGAACTGGATCAGGTGGTGCAGGATGCCGCGGCCGTTGTTGTAGGTCAGCAGCTGCCAGAAGTCCTCCAGGTCCTGCCGCCCGGGTGGGTTTTGGCTGCCAAACAGGCGCCGGAAACTGACCTCGAAGGCACGCCGGGTCAGCCCCCGGCTGATCAGCCCTCCCAGCGGGCTGCGCAGCAGGCGCTGGATCAGCAGGGGATTGTGCACTTCCGGGAACAGCGCACCGTTGAGGAAACACACGGAGCCGATGACGAACGGCAGGCGCCCTTCCTGGTCCCGGGCCAGGAGTTCCTGAGCCACGCTGCAGCCGTAATCGTGCGCCAGCAGGTGCACCCGGCCCAGATCCAGGCCCTCGAGCCAGCCCTGGACCAGGTCGGCCTGGTCCTCGATACTGTAGGCATAGTTCCAGGGTTTGTCGGAAAACCCGAAGCCAAGCATGTCCAACGCCAACACCCGGTACTGTTGCGCCAGCATCGGCCAGATCCGGCTCCAGTCCCAGCTGGCGGTCGGGAAACCGTGCAGCAGAACCAGCGGCTCGCCCATCCCGCCCATGCGGCAGAAAATGGCGTGCCCCTCGTAACTGAACCACTTGCCCGCCTGCTGCCAGCCCTCCAGGCTGCCGTCCTCGTGCCGGCGGGCGACCTCGCCCTCGTGTCCGGATAGCACTTCAACCATGCGTCGTCCCTTGCCTCCGATCAGACTCTGCCACTGTAATGCAAAGCGGCCGGTGCCGCCATGGCCGGAACGCCACCCGACAGGCGTCCATTGCCACCTTGGCACCGTATACCGTGGAGATCACGGGCGAATTCCCTTAAGCTTTCACAATTCGGTAAAACAGTCAGTTGGACACATCTATGAGCAAACTCCTTGATGACCTCGCAGGCCACTACCGGGCCATTATCGAAGGCCTCGGTGAAGACAGCCACCGCGAAGGTCTGCGGGATACCCCCATGCGCGCCGCCAAGGCCATGCAGTTCCTGACCCGGGGTTACCAACAGGACCTCGACGAGCTGGTGAACAACGCCGTGTTCGAATCCAGCATGGACGAAATGGTGGTGGTGCAGGACATCGAGCTGTACAGCATGTGTGAGCACCACATGCTGCCCTTCATCGGCAAATGCCACATTGCCTACATGCCCCAGGGCAAGGTACTGGGGCTGTCCAAGTTCGCCCGCATCGTCGACATGTACGCGCGGCGTTTGCAGATCCAGGAAAACCTGACCCGGGAAATCGCCGAGGCGATCGAGCGTGTCACCAAGGCCAAGGGGGTGGCGGTGGTGATCGAGGCCCAGCACATGTGCATGATGATGCGCGGCGTCGAGAAACAGAACTCGCGGATGAAAACCTCGGTGATGCTGGGGCAGTTCCGCACCTCCCAGGCAACACGCACCGAATTCCTGAACTTGATCGGCCACAACCGCTGACCGCGAACCGTTGCAGGAGGTAGCCATGGGCGAAGTCATCGCATGCAAACCGGCGCGGGTACGGATCAAAAACCTGCTGCTGAGGGCCTACATCGGCATCAAGGAGGAGGAAATCCGCAATCAGCAGGACGTGCTGATCAACGTGGAGCTGACCTACGACGCCACCGAGGCCATTACGCGCAACGAAATCGAGGCCGCGCTGAACTACCGGACCATCACCAAGCAGATCATCCGCCACGTCGACGGCAACCGCTTCGCCCTGCTGGAGCGCCTGACCCATGAGGTGCTGGGCATCGTGATGGCGCATCCGGCGGTCCACTGGGCCCGGGTGGAAATCGACAAGCCCCACGCGTTACGCTACGCCGAGTCGGTTTCGGTCACCCTCGAAGCCCAACGCACCCCGGACTGAGGAACCCCCATGCCCACCGAAGCCCCCGAACAGCTCCGCGGCATCCTCGAACGGGTGCGTACCATTGCCCTGGTCGGTGCCAGCGAAAAAACCTCGCGCCCCTCGCACCAGGTGATGGCCTACCTGCAGTCGCATGGCTACCGGGTGATCCCCGTCAACCCACGCCTGGCCGGCCAGACCCTGCTGGGCGAAACCGTGGTGGCGGACCTGAACGATCTGCCGGAACCGGTGGACATGGTGGACCTGTTCCTGGCCCCCGAACGCACCGACCCGGTCATCGATCAGGCCATCGCCCTGGGCGTGCCGGTGCTCTGGCTGCAGATCGGCGTGATCAACGAAGCCGGCGCCTCCCGGGCGGAGGCGGCCGGTCTCACCGTGGTGATGAACCGGTGCCCGAAGCAAGAGATTCCCCGGCTCGGAGTGCGCCGTGGATAACACGGCGGCGCCCAGCAGCGCCCTCGCCCTCGCGCTGCTGAGCCCGGCGTTTCCGGTTCTCATTCTCCTGATTTTCCTCGCCCTCGCCGCCGGTCTCCGTTTTGGCCTGAGCCACCAGGACAGCAGCCAGATCCAGGCCAGCCTGGCCAACGAGGCGAAGGCCATGGCCCGTCACCTGGAGCGTGAATTCACCATTCACGCCGAGGCCATCAACCGGATGGCGGCACGGCTCGAAGCCGACGCCGACATGACCGAGGCCACTTGGCGCGCCGACGCCCGGGCCTACCTTCGGGATTTCGGGACCTTCCAGGCGATCGAGTGGATCGACCGCAACTTTGTCATCCGCTGGCTGGAACCCTACGTTGGCAACGAGGAGGTCATCGGCTACAACGTGGCCTTCTCCGAGCAGCGCCGACAGGCTCTGGAGTCGGCCCGCCGGGACGGCCACTACGACATTTCCGGCGTCATCGACCTGAAGCAGGGCGGCAAGGGCATGGTCATCTATGCGCCGGTCGGCCGCGGCGACCACAACAACGGCTTCATCGCTGGGGTCTTCCGCATGGAGACCCTCGCCCGGCAACTGCTCGACCGTCGCGTCCTGCAGACCTTCCAGATCGACATCCGGGACCGGGGCAGGCTCAGCTATCAGCTCAACCAGTCCGACAACATCCACACCGGCTTCGCCCACACCGAATCGGTGGACCTGCCCACCCTGGACTGGTCCCTGACCTTGTCCCCAACCCTCCCCTGGGTGGAGGAACAGCGCAGCGACTGGCCCCAGGTCACCTTTTTCTCCCTGCTGTTCATAGGCGTGCTCACCAGCCTGAGCACCCTGCTGGTGCAGCTCATCCTCAAGCGCAACCAAGCGCTGCTGAAAACCCGCAAGGAACTGGAGCGGGAAATCCACCAACGCAAGCGCATCCAGCAGGACCTCGCCCGGCTGGAGTCCACCGACACCCTCACCGGCTTGGCCAACCGCCGTTTTTTCATGGAAGACCTGGCCCACACCCTCAGCATCGCCGACCGGCAGATGCGGCAGGTGGCCTTGATCATGCTCGACCTGGACCGTTTCCAGACGCTGAACGACTCCCTCGGCCACCAATTTGGCGACGAGCTGTTGATCAAGGTGTCCGAACGGCTCAACCGCCTGAGCAACGAATGCGTGCTGGTGGCCTACTCTGGCGGCGACGAGTTCATGCTGTGCCAGCAGCAGCTGGACGACATCGACGAGGTGATCAACCTGATCGGGCAGGTCAAGCAGTGTTTCCAGGAACCTTTTCTGGTGCAGGGCGAGCGGCACCAGATTACCGCAACCCTCGGTATTGCCGTCTACCCCCAGAGCGGCTTGGACGCAGACACCCTGCTGCGAAACGCCGACATTGCCCTCTACCGCGCCAAGGAGCAGGGCCGCAACAGTTACCAGTTCTACACCGAGGGCATGCAGGAGCGGGAAGTGATGCGCCTGCAGCTGGACAAGGACCTCAGCCAGGCCCTGGCGAACAACGAACTGTCGCTGTACTACCAGCCGCAGCTGAACCTCGAGACCGGTGCCATCGACAGTGTCGAGGCCCTGATTCGCTGGCACCACCCCCGCCGGGGCTTGGTACCGCCCGCCGAGTTCATTCCCCTGGCCGAGGAAAGCGGGCGCATCCGGGACATCGGCCGCTGGGTCATCCAGGCCGCCTGCAACCAGCTGGCACAATGGCGGGGCACGCCCTGTGAACACCTGCGCATTGCCATCAACCTGTCCGGCCGTGAACTGGAAAACGAAGACCTGGTGGATGATCTCCGCCAGTCCCTGCTGAACGCCGGTATCGCCCCCAACCGGCTGGAAGTGGAGCTGACGGAAGAGTCCTACATCCGCAACATCGAGCACAACCACAACCAGCTGGCGCGCATCCACGACCTGGGCATCCATCTCGCCATCGACGACTTCGGCGTGGGCTACTCCTCCCTGGGCTACCTCCGGGACTTCCCGGTGGATGTTCTCAAGATCGACCGCTCGTTCATCACCGATGTCCCGCAGCGCCACGAAAGCGGCATCATCACCCGGGCGGTGATCAGCCTGGCCCACAACCTGGGCATCCGGGTCATTGCCGAGGGCGTGGAAACCGAGGAGCAGCTCGCATTCCTGAAACGGTATCGCTGCCACCTGGCCCAGGGCTACCTGATCAGCCGGCCGATGCCGGCCGCGGAGCTGGAACGGGCCCTGGCCGCGGGGCTGCTGGTGACCGGTCCGGAAGACGGCGGATTGTAATGCAGCGGCCACCGCCGCATCATAGGGACCCTCACAGTCTTGCATGATGGGAGCCATGGCTAGCCACTACCTGACCCCGGAACAGGATGCGCAACTGCGGCGCTGGGAGCGCTGCAACCGCCTCTATTTCCTCTTCGCCTTCGCGGCCCTGACCCTGCTGCTGGTGTTCAGCAGCCATTTGGGCCTGTCCAGCGGCGACCGCTGGAGCCCTCTCGGTTACCTGTTCGCGGCCCTGATCGCCCCGATCATCGTCCTGCAACTGCGCCTGCGCTGCCCCGCCTGCGGCCGCCGGATCGGCTGGCAGGCCAAGCTGATGGCGCCGGACCAGTGCCCCAGCTGCGGCGTGTTCCTGCGCGCCCGGGGCCATTGACGGACACGGTCGGCGACATCCCCCTTTGACTTGTGAGCCACTCACAGGTTTTACGCTAACCTGCATGATATCCCCCGGTGGGCCGCCACCACCGCCGGTGCACTGCAGGAGGTCCCGACCATGAAAGTCAAGGAACTGGCCGAAGCGGCCGGTGTGACGCCAGACACTGTGCGTTACTACACCCGTGAGGGGCTGCTGAGGCCCAGCCGCAACCCGGACAACCGTTACCAGCAGTACGACGCCGACGACCTGCGCCGGCTGCGGTTCGCGCGCAAGGCCCGGCAACTTGGGTTTTCGCTGTCGGAAATCCGCGCCATTCTGGACCAGGCCGACGAGCACCACTCCCCCTGCCCGATGGTCCGGGACCTGTTTGAGCGGCGTCTGGCGCAGGTGGAACGGGAGATCGCCCAGCTGCAACAGCTGCGTCAGCGCATGCGGACCGCCCTGAACGTGTGGCGGAGCATGCCCGACGGCACCCCCGACGGCCACACCATCTGCCAGCTGATCGAACACTGGGAAGACGCCACCGACACCGGACAGGAGGCCTGAGCCCATGACCGAAACCACCGCCCCGCAGCCCGCCCTGAGCATTTCCGGCGCGTCCTGCCAGGGCTGCGCCCGCAAGATTCGCCAGGCGCTGGCCCCGATGACCGGTGATCCGGAACGGATCGCCGTGGACCTGGAGCACCAGACCGTCGCCCTGCCCCCCGGATTGGATCTGGCGGAGGCCGCCCGGCGCGTCACCGACGCCGGTTATCCGGCGCAGCCCCTGGCCGATGCCCAACCCTGCGGCCAGAACACGCCCCGGACGACACCGCCAGCATCCGACACCACCTCTGGCCCGGTGGACACTCCGGAGCCGGCCGCCAACGACGGGGAGCCGCTCGCCCTCGCGGTGTCCGGTGCCACCTGCGCCTCCTGCGTCCACACCATTGAACGTGCCTTGCGCTCGGTACCCGGCGTCCGCGATGCCCACATGAACCTGGCCGACCAGGTGGCCACCGTCACCGGCGACGCCGAGCCGGAAGCCCTGGTTTCCGCCGTCGAAGGGGCCGGCTACGGCGCCGAGCTGATCGAAGACCCGGACCGGGCCGACGAACGCAAGCGGCTGCAGGACCGGCGCCAGTACCGGCAACGACTGATCAACACAGCCATCAGCCTCGGTTTGGGGCTTGGACTGATGGTCTGGGGCATGGGCTTTGGCGCCATGGCGGTCACCGACGGCAACCGTCTGACCTGGCTGGTGCTGGGCCTGCTGACCCTAGTGGTCATGGCCGGTACCGGCGGTCACTTCTACCGCGGCGCCGTCCAAGCCTGCCGCCACCACAACGCCAACATGGACACCCTGATCGCCCTCGGCACCGGCACTGCCTGGCTCTATTCCATGGTCGTGGTGCTGCTGCCCGATGCCGTGCCGGAGATGGCCCGGCACGTCTACTTCGAGGCGGCGGCCATGATCATCGGTCTGATCAATCTCGGACAGGCCCTGGAGCTGCGGGCCAAGGGCAAGACCTCGGAGGCGGTCCGCCGGCTGCTGGACCTGCGCGCCAAGACCGCTCGGGTCATCCGCGACGGCCGGGAGCAGGATCTGCCGGTGGAGCACGTGCGCCGGGGCGACCGCATCCGGGTCCGTCCCGGGGAGAAACTGCCGGTGGACGGCATCGTCCTGGAGGGGGAAAGCCGCATCGACGAAAGCATGCTCACCGGCGAACCCATGCCGGTGGCCAAGGGGGCCGGCGACGAGGTGGCCGCCGGCACCCTGAACACCCAGGGCAGCCTGATCTACCAGGCCACCCGGGTGGGACGCGACACCGCCCTGGCCCAAATCATAGCGCTGGTGAAAAAGGCCCAGGGCTCGAAGCCGCCCCTGGGCCGGCTGGCTGACCGAATCTCGTCGGTGTTCGTCCCCTCCGTCATGCTGATCGCGGTGGCCGCGGCCCTGGCCTGGTACAACCTGGGCCCCGAGCCGAAAGTGGTGCATATGATGGTCGCCGCCACCACCGTCCTGATCATTGCCTGCCCCTGCGCCCTGGGACTGGCCACGCCCATGTCGGTGATGGTCGGGGTGGGCAAGGCGGCCCAGTACGGCATCCTGATCCGTCAGGGCGAGGCCCTCCAACGTGCCGGCCAGGTCGATCTCGTGATCCTGGACAAAACCGGTACCCTGACCGAGGGGCGGCCCACGGTCACCCACCTGCACGCCGTGGATGGCCAGGAGGACACCCTGCTCGCCCTGGCCGCCGGACTGGAACAACACTCCGAGCACCCCCTGGCCAGCGCCATTCTCGAACGGGCGCGTCGGAACGGCATCGAACCGGCGCCGGTCAGCGCGTTCGAGGCCCTCAACGGCCAGGGCGTGCGCGGTACCCTGGACGGCGACATCCTGCGCCTGGGCAACCGGCGCTGGCTGGAGGCCGAAGGCCTGTCTCTGGCACAGGTGACGGAGGTCGCCCGGACCATCACCGACGCCGCCGGCACACCGCTGTTCCTGGCTCGGGGGGATCGGGTACTGGGCGTCATCGGCGTCGCCGATGCTCTCAAGCCGGATACCCGGGCCGCCATCGAACGCCTGCACCGGGCCGGCGTCCGCGTGATGATGGTCACCGGCGATGTCGACGCCACTGCCCGAGCCATTGCCGCCCAGGCCGGCATCGACGACTACCGGGCCGAGGTGCTGCCCCGGGACAAGGCGGAAGTGGTGACCAGCCTGCGGCGCCGGGGCCACACCGTGGCCATGGTCGGGGACGGCATCAACGACGCCCCGGCGCTGGCCGCCGCCGACGTCGGCTTTGCCATCGGCACCGGCACCGACGTGGCGATCGAAAGCGCCGCCATCACCCTGATGCGGGGCTCACTACACGGCGTGCCGGACGCCCTGGAAATCTCCCGGGCCACCGTCCGTAACATCCATCAGAACCTGTTCGGCGCCTTTATCTACAACGCCCTGGGCATCCCCATCGCGGCCGGCCTGCTGTACCCGCTGTGGGGCATCCTGCTGAACCCGATCCTGGCGGGCGCGGCCATGTCGCTGTCCTCCGTCACCGTGGTCGGCAACGCCAACCGGCTGCGCCGGTTCCGGCCCGGGCGGCCCGCCGAATCCGACACCCAGGAGGCACGCGCATCATGACTCCCCTGCTGGTCAATCTGGGCGGCCTGGCCCTGATGGCCGCCATCGTCTGGTGGTTCTGGCTCTCCGGTCCGGACGATCCGGACTCGCCGACCACGCATCATCACTGAACCTGGAGGAAAGCCGACATGAAAACCGTCACACTCGCCACCCTGCTGGCCACCACGCTCGGCGCCAGCACGCCACTGCTGGCCGATGACGCCGGCCGGGGCATTCACGTCTACAAGTCGCCCAGTTGCGGCTGCTGCACGGACTGGGTCCGTCATCTGCAAGATCACGGCTTCAAGGTGACCGTCAGCGAAACCGAGAACCTCAACCCGATCAAGGCCGGTGCCGGTCTCACACCCGCACTGGCGAGCTGTCACACGGCCTTCATCGACGGTTACGTGATCGAGGGCCATGTCCCGGCCACGGATATCCGGCGGCTGATCACCGAGGCCCCCAAGGCCCGCGGTCTCAGCGTTCCGGGCATGCCCGCCGGCTCCCCCGGCATGGCGATGGGAGGACGCCAGGACCCCTATCAGGTGCTGCTGTTCAATGACGCCGGGCAAACCCGCGTATTCGCCGAGTACCGCTAGGCACCGCCCCGGGGCCGGCGCCGGTGGTCTCCGGCGGCCGGTCCTGTTAGCATCGCCCGTCCTGAATTGATGCAACCGGCGAGCGCCCCTATGACCAAGACCTTCATTCCAGGCAAGGACGAAGCCCTGGAAACCTCCATTGCCAACATCGGCCAAGCCATCCAAGACCTCGGCTTCCACATCGAGGAAGCCCGCTGGCTCAACCCGGCCCCCTACATCTGGTCCGTACACATCCGGGACCGGGACTGTCCCCAGGTGTTCTCCAACGGCAAGGGCGCCAGCCGTCAGGCGGCGCTGGCCAGTGCCTACGGCGAGCTGATCGAGCGGCTGTCGACCCGTTACCTGTGGGCCGACTTCATGCTGGACCCGGTCTACCGGGACTACGGCCACATCCATCAGGCGGACGAGCGCTGGTTCCCGGTGACAGCCGGCTGGCCGGCGGACCTGCTGGACCGGCACTGGCTGGAGCGTTACATCGAACCCCAGGGGCTGCGCCCGGACCAGCTTCTGGACATGAACGGTGGCGGCACCGGCCAGGGCCTGTGCGCCCTGCCCTACGTGCGCCAGCGAGACGGTGAAACGGTCTATGTGCCGGTCAACCTGATTGCCAACCTGTTCGTCTCCAACGGCATGAGCGCCGGCAACAACCGGGAGGAAGCCATCGTTCAGGGGCTGTCCGAGCTGTTCGAACGGGCCATCAAAAACCGCATCATCAGCGAGGCCATCGCCCTGCCGGAAGTACCGGCCGAGGTGCTGGCGCGCTACCCCCACATCCGTGCCGGTATCGCGGCCCTGCAGGCGGCGGGCTTCGGGGTCCGGGCGCTGGACGCCTCCCTTGGCGGGCGCTACCCGGTCATGTGCGTGCTGCTGCAGCATCCGGACGGCGGCGTCTATGCCTCCTTCGGCGCCCACCCCACCTTCGCGGTGGCCCTGGAGCGGGCCTTGACCGAGTTGCTGCAGGGGCGGGCGCTGGATGAACTGGAAGGCTTCCCGGCCCCCACCACCGACATGGACATGGTGGCCGAACCCCATAACCTGGAGCTGCACTTCATCGATTCCTCCGGTTACGTCAGCTGGGCCCTGCTCAGCGACCAGCCGGATCTGCCGTTCGTCGACTGGGACGCCAACCGCCCCTGGGCCAGCGACAACCACACCGCCTGCACCCAGCTGATCGGCCAGCTGCACGACGAGGGCCACGAAGTGTACATCGCCGAGCACACCGGTCTCGGCGCCTACGCCTGCCGCATCCTGATCCCGGGCTTCTCCGACATTTATCTGCCGGACGAGCTGGTGCTGAACAACAACAACGCCTGCCTGCCGGTGCGGCCGGTGTTGTTCCACCTGCCCAACGCCGGCCCCGAGGGCTGGCAGCAACTGCTGGACACCCTTGAGGAACAGCACGTGAACGACCAGCTCAAGGTGCTGGAGTGGGCCGGCATCGTCGGCGACGCAAGCCGCTGGGGCCGGATCCGGGTGGGCGAGTTCAAGGTCTGGCTGCGTCTGGCCCTCGGTGACCTGGAAGGCGCCTTCGAGCACCTGCCGGCGGTGCTTGCGTCGGGCGACCTGGCGGCACCGGACCGGGCGGACTACGCCGCCCTGCACGCGGTGCTGGAGCTGCATCTGGCCTGCGATGATCCGTCCCCCTACCGGCGCGCGCTGGACTTCTACCATGGCAAGGCGAAGGTGACGGAGGCCCTGGCCTGGGTGCGTGGCGAGGTCCGCTTCCCCGGGCTGCCGGCACTGGACCCGGAGGCACCCACCGAAGGCCACCGTCAGCTGCTGTTGGCTTACCGCAAGGTGCTGGACGGCCAGCGCCGGCAACGCGGCGGCTGAGACGACTGTCTATCTTTTCTACACCACATCCGGCCGATGTTCTATGATGGGGGTTGAAGCCCCCACAGCGCACGGCAAGGACACGACTTGAGTCTCAAAACCCGCATCCTCGGCCTCGCGGCCATCCTGATCATCAGCGCCGCGACCGCCTCGTGGCTGGCCTATCGCCAGTTGTCGTCCAGCATCATCGAACGGTGGGGCCAGCAGGTTGTGGAAATCCAGGTCCGGTACGACAGTGCCCGGCTGCTGCAGTCGCTGGAACGGGAAATCGGCCTGGCCCGGCAGATGGCCAAGTCCTCCGCTCTGGTCCAGTGGGCCCAGAACCCCGACGCCCCCCAGCGGCAGGCGGAAGCGATTCACCAGATGGAGAGCTTCCGCACCAACTTCCGGGACAAGAGCTACTTCGTCGCCCTACGCAGTAACGGCCACTATTTCTACAACAACGCCAACAACGAATACGCCGGCAACCAGTACCGCTACACCCTGAACCCGGACAACCCCGACGACGCCTGGTTTTTCCAGCTGATTGCGGAAGGCCGGGACTTTCACCTCAACGTCAACCCCGACACCGAGCTGGGCGTGACCAAACTCTGGATCGACGTGCTGATGCGGGATCCCCAGGGTGAGATTCTTGGCATGGTGGGCACCGGATTGAACCTCGACAGCTTCCTGCAGGACATCGTCGACATCGGCCAGGCCGGCATCACCACGCTGTTTGTGGATTACAACGGCGCCATCCAGCTGTACCGGGACCGCAACTACATCGATTTCGCCAGCATCATCAAGCCCGAGGGCCAGAAGAACACCGTCGACCTGCTGTTCGACACCCCCCAGGACAAGCAGAAAATCCTCGGCATGCTGCAGCTGCTCAAACACCGCCAGGGCCAGGCCGGCGCCGTGGAAAGCGGCTTCGTGACGGTCGATGGCCGGGAACATCTCGCCGGCGTGGCGTTCCTGCCCACCATCGGCTGGTTCGAGATCACCCTGATCGACCTCGACACCCTGTTGCCCGCCAGCTACCTGTGGCCCCTGATCGGCGTGTTCCTGATCAGCCTGCTGGTGTCGCTGTTGCTGTTTCATATCATCATCCAGTCCCGCATCCTTCGCCCCCTGCTGGCGTTGGAAGGCGGCGTCAAGCGGCTGCGCGAGGGGGATTTCAACCTGCCCTACATGCCCAAACCGGACAACGAGATCGGGCGTCTGGTGGACCACTTCGAAACCATGGCCAACCGGCTCCAGTACAACACCCACGAGCTGGAAACCGAGGTCAACCTGCGCACCGAGGAGCTGCACCGGCTGGCCCGCGTCGACGCCCTCACCGGGCTCAAGAACCGCCGGGGCATCGATGAACTGCTGGAACAGGAAATTCAGCGCGCCGCCCGGCAGAACCAGGGCTTCGGCCTGATCTGGCTGGACATCGACCATTTCAAGGCCATCAACGACCACTACGGGCACCAGGCCGGGGACGAGGTGCTCTGCCGGGCGGCGCTGTGGCTGAAAACCTGCCTGCGCCCCTACGACCACCCCGGGCGCTGGGGCGGCGATGAGTTTGTCATCGTGCTGTCACCCTGCGACCCCCAGACCCTGGACCAGATTGCGCACCGCATCCGGGCCCACGTGGAAGTGGAAAGCCAGCGCACCGGTACCCCGGTCACGGTCAGCGTCGGCGGCTATTACGGCCAGCCCGGCGAAGGTCTGGACACCCTGCTGCGCCACGCCGACCAGGCGCTGTATCAGGCCAAGCAACGGGGCCGGAACTGCGTGTTCATCCGGCGCCCGCAGAACGAGCCCATCCGCCCCGCCTGACGAATCTGACTCCCCCCGGCAGAACCGTTATACTCGGCCCCAACATCCATTTTCACAGCCAGGTTCTCTTCATGCTCAATGCCGACGCTCTCAAACAGTTGCGCCAGCTGAAATCGGAAATCAAGGAACGCAAGGTGGTGTACTCCGGCACCGTCAAGGCCACCAACGGCCGTTTTGGCTTCGTCGCCCTGGACGAAGGCCGGGACGTGTTCCTGCCGCCGGAGGAAATGCAGAAAGTGCTGCCCGGGGACCGGGTCAACATCACCGAGCAGGAGGTGGAAAAAGGCAAGACGCAGGGGGTGGTGGACGAACTTCTGGAAACCCACCTGACCACCTTCGTCGGCCGCTACCTGGTCAAGGGCAAGGGCCACTTCGTGGCGCCGGACACCCCCGGCATCAACCGCTGGATTTTCATCCCGCCCCAGGAGCGCCAAGGCGCCGAACCGGGGGATTTCATCTACTGCCAGATCCACCGGCACCCGTTCCGGGACGGCAAGGGCCAGGCCAAGGTGCTGCGGGTCATCGGTAAGGCGGACGAACCGGGCATCGAACGGGCCCTGACCCTGGCCAGCTTCGACCTGGCGGACACTTGGCCGGACCCCGTGCGCGCCCAGGCCGAGGCCCTCTCCGAAGACAGCCTGAGCGCTCACATCGAGGGCCGGGAGGACCGGCGAGATCAGCCCTACGTCACCATCGACAGCCCCGGCACCCAGGACATGGACGACGCCCTGATGGCCACCCCCAACGCCACCGGCTGGACCCTGTCCATTGCCATCGCCGACCCGACCGCCCTGATCGAGCCCGGCTCACCGGCCGAAGAGGAGGCGTTCAATCGGGCCACCGCCATCTACTTTCCCGGCGAACCCCTGCCCATGCTGCCGGAAGCCATCAGCACACGGCTGTGCTCGCTGATGCCGGAGGTGGACCGTCTGGCCCTGGTGTGCGACCTGCAGGTGAACAACGACGGCAGCCTGGGTAACTACCACTTCCGGCAGGCGGTGATCCGCTCCCGGGGCAAGCTCAGCTATGACCTGGTGGCGCACCTGATCGAAGGCCGCGAGGACGACGACATCAAGGCGCTGCCGGAGGCGGTGGCCAACAGCCTCGATCAGCTGCACCAGGCCGCCACCGCCCTGCGCAAGTGGCGTGCCGAGCATGCCCTGCTGAGCGCCGACCGGCCGGAGTTCCGGCTGCGGCTGGACGAAAACAAGCGCATCCGCCTGATCGAACCGGCAATCCAGAACGAGGCCCACCGCCTGGTCGAGGAATGCATGGTGGCCGCCAACCGCTGCGCCGCCGACTTCCTGAAACGCCACGGCCAGGGCCTGTTCATCCAGCACCCCGGGCTGCGCGACGACCGCGCCGACAACATCCGCAAGCTGCTGGAATCCCACGCCCCGCATCTGGCGGAGCTGGACGCGCTCAGCGCCGAGGGCTTCAAGATCCTGATGAAACAGAGCGAGACACTGGCCTCGGAGGTGCCGGTCAAGGCCATCCTGTCCCGGCAGCTGGCCCGCGCCGAGCTGGGGTTCGAGGCGGCACCGCACCAGGGCATGGGGCTGGAAGCCTACACCACCTTTACCTCGCCGCTGCGCAAGTTTTCCGACTTCTACGTGCACCGGCTGATCAAGTCGATCCTCTGGGACACCCCGATGAAGGCGCTCAACGCCCAGCAGCTGGAGGCCCTGCAGGCCAGCCAGCTGCGGGCCCGGCAGGCGGCCAACGCGCTGGAAACCTGGCTCAAGAGCGACTATGCCAAGTCACTGACCCCGGAGCCCATGGCCGGCACCATCAGCCGGACCCTGCCCTCCGGCTTCTTCGTGCGCCTCGACAGCAACGGCCTGGAAGGGTTTGTCAGCTGCAAGGACCTGGACGGCAAGTACAGCTTCGACCCGGTCACCCTGCGCCTGATCCACAACAAGAACGGCCGCATCTTCCAGCTGGAGCAGCGGGTCACCGTCACCTTTGCCGGGGTTGACGAGGAACGGCGTCAGATCCACTTCCGGCTGGTGGAAGCGGAAACTGTCGGCAGCGCCTGAATCAGCTGTCCTGCGCCTGGCTCAGCATCCGCTCCAGGCGCGCGTCCTTGTCCTGCCAGAGCCCGGCCAGCCATTCCTTGACGTTGCGCCGGTGCTCGGCGTCGGCGGTGTAGTCCCGCCCCTTCAGATGAGCGGGAATGTCCCGGGTGTCGATGACCAGATGAATCTCCGGCACCCGACCGCACAGGAACTGCCAGAAGGTGGGCGCGCCCGCCGGGTAGGCGATGGTCACGTCCACCAGGGTGTGGATGGCGTCGCCCATGGCGTCCAGCACAAACGCCACTCCGCCGGCCTTGGGAACCAGCAGGTGACGGTAGGGGGATTTCTGTTGATCGTGCTTGGCGGGGGTAAAACGCGTCCCCTCAACAAAATTCATGACGCTCACCGGCGTATGGCGGAAATGTTCACAGGCCCGGCGGGTGGCCCGAAGATCCTCGCCACGCTTGTCCGGATGCCGGAGCAGATACTCTCGGCTGTACCGTTTCATGAACGGGAAATCCAGCCCCCACCAAGCCAGGCCGATCACCGGCACCCAGATCAGCTGCTGCTTCAAAAAGAACTTCAGGAACGGTGCGCGTCGGTTGAACACCCGCTGCAACGCCAGGATGTCCACCCAGCTCTGGTGATTGCTGAGCACCAGATACCACCCCTCCCGGGCCAGACGATCCGCGCCGTCCACCCGCCACCGGGTGTCTTGGGTGAGCGTCATCCAGGCCACGTTGCCGGCCACCCAGGCCTCGGCGATGGCAATGATCAGGCGGGTGCAGAGCACACGGAACCTCTGGATCGGCACGATCAGCTTGAGCAGCGCCGGAATGTACAGCAGCAGACACCAGAAAAGCGTGTTGAGTCCCAGCAGGAGCGCATTGAGCACCCCCTTGACCGGAGCAGGCAGGAAACGGAGCATGGCAACCCTGTTCTTTTATCGTTTCGATTCGGGGTCCCGATGATAGCAAGCCCGCCCGCAAAGCACAGCCACTGACCCGGTTGCCCGGGGCCGGGGACATCCCTGCCATAGCCCGGCGGCGCCGTCCGTACTAGGCTTGGCCGGTTGACCCACAGGACCGACGCGCCCGGAAAGACACCATGCCCAACCCTGTCAGACACGCCACCCGCCTGGCCGCCACCGCGTACCGGCGCAGCGCCACCTATACCAGCAACGCCTTTGACCGTATGTTCCGCGCCGCCAGCCTGGTACAGGCCGGCCAGACGCCGTTCGAGACCCTGCACCACGACGGCCTGGTCAGCCTGCGCTACTACCCGCCGTTGACCGAGTCGACCATCCAGCTCGACGATCTGGAATGGCCGGTCCGGCAACAGCGCCACCGCACCCCCGTCGTCATCGTCCCGCCGCTGGCGGTCAACATGCTAATCTATGACCTGTTTCCCCAACGCAGTCTGGTACGCTTCCTGCGGGCCCAGGGATTCGAGGTCTACCTGATCGATTGGGGGGTGCCGGGCCGGGAGCACAGCCACTACAACCTGCACACCTACGTTGCCGAATTGCTGCCCGCCTACCTGAACCGGGTACGGGCCCACAGTGGCGAGCGGGAACTGTCCCTGCACGGCTGGAGCATGGGCGGCATGTTCACCCTGTTCTACTGTGCCCTGAGCCGCGACCAGCACGTGCGCAACGCCATCGTGCTGGGCGCGCCGGTGGACAGCCACGCCTCCGGCGTGCTCGGGCTCCTGAACCAGGGCCTGGCGGGCATCGCCGAGCGGGTCCGGCGGCGGACCGGCTTTCGCCTGCACAACCTGAAACCGGAATGGTTCCATTCCCCCGGCTGGGCCAACACCCTCGGTTTCAAACTGACCAACCCCATCAACAGCCTGCTGGGCTACTGGCAGCTGGTGGTCCACCTCGGTGACCGGGACTTCGTCAGCAGCCACGCCACCACCTCGGCGTTCCTGGACCGCATGGTGGCCTATCCGGGGGGCATCGTTCAGGACACCGTGGTTCGAGTCTGGATTGACAACCAGCTGTCCCGGGGCGAGATCCAGATCGGCGACGATCTGGCCCGGCTCGACAACGTCAACGCCAACCTGCTGGCGATTGCCGGCTCGGAGGACACCCTGGTGACACCGGCGGCAGCCCGGCGGGTGATGGACCTGGTCCGGTCCACCGACAAGACCTTCCAGGTGGTCCCCGGCGGCCACATGGGCATCCTCGCCGGCCGCAAGGCCCCTCAGGCAAGCTGGCTGGCCCTGGCGGACTGGCTGGCGGCGCGCTCCGACTGACGCTCCGGTTGGCGCCTCCCGGGCGGCGGGTTACACTCCAATCCATGAACCCTGTTGATACATTGAATCTGGATTTCCGCGCCCTGGGCACCTTCCTCGCGGTTCTGGACGAAGGCAGCGTATCCCGGGCGGCGGTGCGCCTGGGCGTGACCCAGTCGGCGGTCAGCCATACCCTGGAGCGGCTGCGCCAGGCCCTGGGTGACCCGCTGTTCGTCAAATCCGGCCGGGGCATCGCGCCCACCCGCTATGCCTTGCTGGTGGGCCCACACATCCGCCAGATCCTGGCCGACCTGCAGGCGCTGCCGGCCGGCCCGCCGTTCAGCCCCGCCACCGCCGACTTCACCTTCACCGTCGCCGCCAACGACTACCAGCGCGACCTGCTGCTGCCGGGCCTGGTCCGCAGCCTGCGCCAGCAGGCACCGGGCATCCGCCTGCACGTCATTCCCTCGGGCATTCCCTCCGCCGAGATGCTACGCCGGGACATCTGCGACCTGATCATCTCGCCGCACGCACCCGAGGCCACGGACATCATGCAACGGGGGCTGATGGCGGACCGGATGGTGGTGTTCTACGACCCGGCCCGGCGGCCGCCGCCGCGGGACCTGACCGACTACCTGAAGGCGGATCACATCGCCCTGGTGTTCGGCACCGGTGAAAAACCGGCCCTGGAGGGGGCGCTGAAGGCGCGCGGGCTGGAACGTCGCAACGTGGTCACGGTGTCCAACTTCTCCGGCCTACCCGAGTTCCTGCGTGGCACCGATATGCTGGCCACCGCGCCGGAGCGGATGAGCCGGCACCTGCTGCGGGACTTTGCCTGGGTGCCGCTGCCGTTCGAGCACAAGCCCTTCACCCTGCTGATGATTTGGCACAGCCGCAACCAGAACGATCCGGCCCACCGCTGGCTTCGCAACCAGGTGAACGCGGTGGCGGCCACCATGAACGGGCTGAACGAATAATCAATCAATTTTGCTCATACGTTGTATGAGCCGCCCCACCATTCTTTTCCCCAGCGACCGCCCCTAAACTGCCAACGCATGACTCACCCGACCGGAACTCCGATGTTTGCACTGACCAGTGTCTGGACAACCCTGCTGCTCGCCGCCGCCGTGGCCCTGGGGCCTCTGGCCACGGACATGTACCTGCCGGCGCTGCCGCAGATCGGCGCGGATTTTCACAGCGGCACCGACCAGGTGCAGCTGACCCTGAGCCTGTACCTGGTGGGCTTTGCCCTGGCGCAACTGGTGTGTGGCCCGCTGGCCGACCGCTTCGGCCGCAAGCCCATCATGATCGGCGGCATTCTGATCTTTGCCCTGGCCAGTGTCGGCTGTGCCCTGGCCGACAGCATCGAGACCCTGCAGCTGTGCCGGTTCCTGCAGGCCGTGGGTGGCTCCGCCGGGCCCGTGCTCGGACGCGCCGCGGTGCGCGACATCTATACCCCGCGCGAGGCCGGCCGGATCCTGGCGATCCTGGCCAGCCTGATGGCCCTGGCACCGGCGCTGGCCCCCACCCTGGGCGGCGCGCTGCTGGCTCAGCTGGGCTGGCCGTCCATCTTCCTGGCCCTGGCCGCCTATGGCCTGCTGGTCACCGGCCTGATCGCCTGGGGCATGCCCGAGCCCCTGCCCCGGGCCTATCGCCAGCCGCTGCGGCCCGGCCACCTGCTGCGCAACTACCGGACCCTGGTCATTGATGTCCGGTTCCTCGGCTACACCCTCACCAACGCCGCCATCTACGGCGGGCTGTTCGCGTTCCTGTCCGGATCTTCCTTCGTCCTGATTGATTTTCTCGGGGTCGAGCCACAGCATTTCGGGCTGTATTTCGCCTGTATGGTGGTGGGCTACATCCTCGGCAATCTGGCCTCCGCCCGCCTGAGCCGTCAGCTCCTGGCCGACCAGATTCTGGTCCGTGGCCTGCTGGTGGCAGTGACCGGCGGCGGCGCCATGGCCATTCTGGCGTACCAGGGCGTTCACACGGTCTGGGCGGTCATCCTGCCCCAGACCCTGTTCATGATCGGTGCCGGCATGCTGCTGCCCCAGGCCCTGGCCGGTGCCCTGGCCAACTTTCCCACCATGGCCGGCTCCGCCTCGGCGCTGTTCGGTTTCATCCAGATGGCCGTCGCCGCCGGCGCCGGCGCCCTGGTGGGCCGTCTGCACGATGGCACGCCCCTGGTGATGGCCAGCATCATCGCCGCCTGCGCCGCCATCGCCCTGGCCTTCCACATGCTCCTGGTCCAGCGCCGCCCGGCGCGGGGTTTCGAGCCACGGCGGGCCCCGGGCCAGTCGCCCCTGTGAACGGCCGCGCGCCCCTGAACGGCGGGGATGACAGTGCCCGTCTTCCACACTAGTCTATGGGGAGTAGCACGGCACAACGCCAACCCGAATCAACAAGGAGCCACCATGAGCAAGGTTACCCTGGACGGCAATCCCATCGAGCTGAGCGGCACCTTCCCGCAGCCCGGTGACAACGCGCCCCCCTTCACCCTGACCAACAGCGGCCTGGAAGACGTGAAACTCGAACACTGGGCCGGCAAGCGCAAGATCCTCAACATCATCCCCAGCATTGACACCGGCGTCTGCGCCACCTCCACTCGCAAGTTCAATGAAAAGGCCGGAGGCCTGGACAACACCGTGGTGCTGGTGATTTCCGCCGACCTGCCGTTCGCCGCCTCCCGCTTCTGTGGTGCCGAGGGACTGAAGAACGTGGAAACCCTGTCCACCTTCCGCAATTACAGCTTCCAGCAGGACTACGGCGTCGCTATCCAGACCGGCCCTCTCGCCGGCCTGTGCGCCCGCGCGGTGGTGGTGCTGGACGAGAACGACCGGGTCCTGCACAGCGAGCTGGTCAGCGAAATCAAGAACGAGCCCGACTACGACGCGGCCCTGCAGGTGCTCTGATCCTGCCCCCGGCACGCCCCGCCTCGCGGTGGCGTGCCGATCGTCGTATACTGCGCCCCCACACCGTCTGACCCGACACCACATCCCTTGAGCACGACACACCCCCCTCACAGCCTGGGCCGGCAACTGGCGGCCATGACTTGGCCAATGCTGTTCGGCGTCCTGTCGCTGATGACCTTTCAGCTGGTGGACAGCGTCTTCATCGGCCAGCTGGGCCGCGACCCGCTGGCGGCGCTCGGTTTCACCCTGCCGATGCAGCAGCTGATCATCGGCCTGCAGGTGGGGCTGGGTATTGCCACCACCGCCATCATCGCCCGTACCCTTGGTGCCGGCGACCCTCTCCGGGCCGAACGCCTGGGCGGCCTGGTGGTGGCGCTGGGGGGACTGCTGGTGTTCGGGCTCTGCCTTGCACTCTGGTGCCTGCAACAGCCGATCATGGCGGCCCTGGGCGCCGAGCCCGCGCTGTTGCCGCTGGTCCGGAGCTACTGGCTACCCTGGCTGGTGGCGGCCTGGAGCGGCGCCATGCTGTACTTTGGCTACAGTGTCTGCCGCTCCCACGGCAACACCCGGCTGCCGGGATACTTGATGATGGCCACCAGCCTGGCCAACATCGGCCTGGACTACCTGTACATCTTCGAGTTCGGCTGGGGGCTGCCCGGGGCCGGCTGGGCCACGGTCACCGCCTTCGCCCTCGGCGCGCTGGTGATCTACCCGGCCCTGGCCCGGCGCCACTGGCTGCGCTTCGACCTGGCCCGGCTGAACTTGGGGCAGGCGCTGCGGCAGCTGACCGGCATCATGGCACCGGCCATGGTCAGCCAGCTGATGCCGCCGGTGTCGGCGATGCTGGCCACCGCCCTGGTGGCCGGGTTCGGGTCCGCATCGGTGGCCGCCTGGGGCCTGGGCACCCGGCTGGAGTTTTTCTCCATCGTGGTGGTACTGGCCCTGACCATGTCGATGCCACCGATGATCGGGCGCATGCTCGGCGCCGGCGAGATCGAGCGCATCCGCCAGCTGGTTCGGATCGCGGTACGTTTCGTGGTGGCCTGGCAGCTGGCCATCGGCCTGCTCTGGCTGGTGCTGTCCGGGTTCGCCGCGCACCTGTTCAGCAGCGACGGGTCGGTGCGCTCGGTGCTGCAGGACTATCTGCTGCGGGTGCCACTCAGCTACAGCGGCCTGGGCGTGTGCATGCTGATGGTGTCGGTGTGCAACGCTCTGGGCCTGGCGCTGCGGGCACTGACCATCTCCGCCCTACGGCTGTTCCTGTGCTTCCTGCCGGCGCTCTGGCTGGGTGGCTGGCTGGGCGGCATGCCCGGGCTGATGAGCGGCGCTTTGCTGGGCAACCTGGCCGCCGGTCTGCTGTCCTACCGGCTGTATCGGGCCGGCATGGCCCACCTGCGTCGGCCGCCGGTTGCGGCCGACGCCTGAGCCACGCCCGGCGGGCGCGCCAAGACGAAACCGGCAAAATCCGGTATCGTGCGAAGTGGACCCAACACGCCATCGCCAAAAGACGGGGAAACCATGGACATCCGCCCTGCCGCCACGCTGGTTCTGACCCGGGACACCGCCGAAGGCCCGGAGGTGCTGTTACTGCAACGCAGCTGGAACGCCGCATTCCTGCCCGGTTACTTCGTATTTCCCGGCGGCGCCGTGGACGAACACGAGCCCGGGGGGCGAGCCCATGCCCTGGGCCCGGACGACGCCGAGATCAGTCAGATCATGAGCTTGGACGAGGGCGGGGCCGACTACATGCTGGCCGCCGTACGGGAGTGTTTCGAGGAGGCCGGTATCCTGCTCGCGGTGGACCGCCGGGGCCGCCTCGTCGACGCCGACCACCCGGTGCACGGTGACCGCCAGGCCCTGTTCGAGGGCCGCCTCAGCCTCGCCGACCTGTGTCGGCGCCATGACCTGATCCTGCCACTGGACCGGCTCGCTTACCTGAGCCACTGGGTGACACCGCCGGGGCCACCGCGCCGGTTCGATACCCGCTTCTTCGTCGCCCGTGCCCCGGAGGGCCAGATCGCCAGTCACGACGGCGTCGAGACCATCGACCACCTCTGGATCCGGCCTACCGAGGCCCTGGCGCAACACCGCGAGGGGCACCGGCTGCTGGGGCTGCCCACCCTGCGCACGCTGCGCCTGCTCAGCGACTTCGACAGCACCGAGGCCCTGCTGCGCTACGCCCACGCCCATCCACCGGAGGCGCACCCGAACCAGCCCTGGCCGGCCCGAAAGCAGGGCCGGCCGGTGTTGCTGGAGCCAGGGGCCCCGGCCTACGACGAAGCGGTCAAGTTGGACCCGGAAGGCGAAGGCAGCACCCGGGCGGAGATTCTTCCGGGCGAACCGGTGGCCATCGCCGCCGGCGTGCTCCGCCTGACCGCCCCCAACCCCGGGCTGATGACCGGCCCCGGCACCAACACCTACCTGCTCGGCCACGACCGTTTCACGGTGCTGGATCCGGGGCCGGACGACCCGACCCATGTGGCGCGCATCCTTGAACTGACCGGCGGCGTCATCGATCAGGTGCTGGTCACCCACACCCACCGGGACCACTCCCCCGCCGCCGCCACGCTGAAGGCCCGCACCGGTTGCCGCCTGTTTGGCTGGCCGGCGCCGCCGGGCAGCGCCCAGGACACCCGGTTCCGGCCGGACGACCAGCCCGGGCATGGCGACCTGATCGCCACCGAGGCCGGTATCCTGAAGGTGCTGCACACGCCGGGGCACGCCTCCAATCACCTTTGCTACCTGCTGCTCGAACAGGGCCTGCTGTTTTCCGGCGATCACGTCATGCAGGGCTCGACGGTCGTGATCAACCCGCCGGACGGTGACATGAAGGCGTATCTGGACTCGCTCTACGACCTGCTGGCCGAACCGCTGCGCACCCTCGCCCCGGCCCATGGTTTTCTCATGGCTCAGCCGGAGTCGGTGATTGATTTCCTGATCAGCCACCGGCTGTCCCGCGAACACAAGATCGCCCGGGCCCTGGCGGCACTCTCGCCCGCTCCCCTCGAGGCCGTAACGGCCCAGGCCTACGACGATGTCCCGGCCGCCATCCACGGCTTGGCGGCGCGCTCGGCGCTGGCGCACCTGCTCAAGTTGCAGGCGGATGGCCGGGCCCGGGAAGTGGACGGCCTGTGGCAGCATCTGGCGCCGGCGGGCCGACCCTAGCCCCCGGGCCGTCATGACGGTCGTATTAAACCTTTGTCACAGCGGTATCCCGCTCGGCCGGAAAGCCTCTATCCTTGGCCTCCGACGCAACCCGAGGTGAAACCCCCATGCCCCATGCGACCCGCACCCCCCACTCCCTACCCCCGCTGCTGCTGGCCTGGCTGCTGCCGGTCACGACCGGTGGCGCCTGGGCCGAGGCCGGTGCTCCGGCCAACGCCGCGACACCGGCGCTGGCCATTGCCGAGCTGGCAGAGGACGAAAATGTCGAGGACGTGGAACACTCCGCGCCGCTGGCCGGCGGTGACACCACCGCCGATGCCCCGGCACCCGCCGCCGAAGCCGAACCGGTGGCGGAGCCTCCGGCGCGCAGGGTGGCGCCCCATGTCGACCTGAAAGAGGTGGCTCCGGCACCCGCGCCGGAATCGACACCGGCGCCGGCCGCCGCCCCGCCGGCCGGAACCGACACAACACCGGCACCGGCGGACCCGCCGGTGGCCGCCGAACCGCCACCGCCCGCTGCGGCCGGCCGTTTCGCCCTGCTGGGCAACGAAGTGCTGCCGGGCACATCCACCCGCCTGGCCTGGACCCCGAACATCCAGATCGCCGGCCTGTCCCAGACCACCCCGGTGCTGGTGGTGAACGGCGCCCATGTCGGCCCCACCCTGTGCCTGACGGCAGCCGTCCACGGCGACGAACTCAATGGCATCGAGATCGTCCGCCGCACCCTGTATGACCTGGATCCGGAGAAACTGAGGGGGCGGGTGGTGGGCATCCCCATCGTCAACCTGACCGGATTTCACCAGGGCAGCCGCTACCTGCCCGACCGCCGCGACCTGAACCGGCATTTCCCCGGCTCGCCGGACGGCAGTCTCGCCGACCGTGTTGCCCATTCGCTGTTCGAAAACATCATCCGCTACTGCGACATGCTGGTGGACATCCACACCGGCTCCCTCAAGCGGACCAACCTGCCCCAGATCCGGGCGGACATGAACAACCCCGAGGTGGCAGCCTTCACCCGGGGTTTCGACCGCATGGCCGTGGTGCACAGCACCGGTACCCCCGGCATGCTGCGCACCGCCGCGGTGGCCGCCGGCATTCGCGCGGTGACTCTGGAAGCCGGGGAGTCTCACCGCATCCAGGAGCATCAGATCGAGGCCGGCGTGAACAGCCTCACCAGCCTGATGGAAAAGGAGGGGATGATTTCGCGCATGTTTGTCTGGGGCGAGCCGGAGCCGGTGTACTACGACTCCACCTGGGTCCGGGCCGACCACGGCGGCATCCTGTTCAGCGAGGTGGCCCTCGGCGACACCGTCTCGGCGGGTGAAATCCTGGGCTACGTAGCCGACCCCATCACCAACGCCCAGTACCCGATCCGCTCCTCCGCCGACGGCCGGATCATCGGCATGGCGGTGGACCAGGTGGTGATGGCCGGTTTTGCCGCCTACCACATTGGTACAGAGGCGGAAGTGCCAGGAGAGTAGTATCCTAGGCAATTTTCAGCGATACCCCCTGACACTCGCAGGAGATTGCCGTGACATCCAAAACCACCACCCAATCCCTCTGGCTGGCCTATTTCGGACTGGTGGTCACGCCCCTGTTCTGGGCCGGCAATGCCGTGCTGGCCCGCGGCACGGTCACGCTGCTGCCGCCGCTGTCCATGTCGTTCTGGCGCTGGGTCATCGCCCTGGCCATCCTGTTGCCGGCGGGACTGCCGGGCCTGCTCCGGCACCGCGCGGTGCTGCGCCGACACCTCGGCACCATGCTGGTGCTGTCCACCTTCAGCGTCGCTGCCTTCAATTCGTTGCTGTACTACGCGGCCATCACCACCAGCGCCACCAACATCGCCCTGATCAACGCCACCATTCCGATTTTCGTGGCACTGCTGGCATGGCTGCTGCTGGGGGACCGGACACGACCGCTGCAGGCTCTCGGGATCGCCCTCGCGGTGCTGGGCATTCTGGTGGTGGTGGCGCGGGGCCAGTGGTCGGTGCTGAGCGGTCTGCAGATGCAGGCCGGCGACCTGTTGATGGTGGCGGCGGTGTTCTGCTGGGGCCTGTTCTCGGTGCTGCTGCGGCGCCACGCGGTGCCGGTACCCGCCCTGACCTTCCTGACCGCGCAGGTGCTGCTGGGTACCCTGGTGCTGCTGCCGGTCTACCTGGTGGACCTGCTGTTCATCAGTGGCGGCTTCGAGCTGTCCGGCCGCACCCTGCTGCCACTGCTGTACTTCGCCATTTTTCCGGGCATTCTCGCCTACGGCTTCTGGAATCACGGTGTGCACACCCTTGGGCCACGGAGCACGGCCCTGTTCATGTACCTGACGCCGGTGTACGCCTCGGTGCTGGCGGGTCTGTTTCTGGACGAGTCCCTGAGCTGGTATCACCTGGCCGGCGGCGCCCTGATCCTGCTTGGCCTGGTTCTGGCTACCCGGATCGGCCGGCCAGCGCCGCCTCGATCCGCCGCAGCACCGTCTTCAGAGTCCGGCGTGGACACCCGATGTTCAGACGCATGAAGCCCCGGCCCGGCTCGCCAAAACTGGCGCCCGGATTCAGGCCCACACCCGCGTTCTGCACGAAGAAGCGCTTGAGGGCGGCATCCTCCAGCGCCAGTCCGCGGCAGTCCAGCCACACCAGGTAGGTACCCTCCGGCACACACGCCGACAGCCCCGGCAGGTCCCGGTTCACCCGGGACACCAGCCAGTCCCGGTTGTCCCGCAGGTAAGCCAGCAGCTCGTCCAGCCAGGGGCCACCGTGCCGGTAGCCCGCCTCGAAGCCGGCCACGCTGAAGGGGTTGCACTGGGGCAGGTGCATGCCTTCAAACACCGAGGCGATGGCCCGCCGAAGCCCGGCATCGGGGACCACCAGGGCGGACAGGCCCAGACCGGGCATGTTGAAGGTCTTGCTCGGGGCCACCGCCGTGACCACCCGTTCGGCGGCCCCCGGCAGGCTGGCCAGCATCCGGTGGCGGGGGCCGCCCGGGTAAACCAGATCGCAGTGAATCTCGTCGCTGAGAACCACCAGGTCGTGGCGCCGGGCGATGTCCAGTACCGCCGCCAGCTCCTCCTCGCGCCACACCCGGCCCACCGGGTTGTGGGGGGAACACAGCAGCAGCACCCGCGCCTCCGGCCGGGCGGCGCAGGCCTCCAGGTGTTCCAGATCCATGCGGTAATGCAGCCGGCCGTCCCGGTCGGTGTCGGCCACCAGCGGATTTTCAATCAGGGATCGCCCGGTCAGGCGTGCCGCGCCGAAGAACGGCGGGTAGACCGGCGGCTGCACGATCACGCCCTCGCCGGCACCGGCATAGGCCAGGCAGGCGGCGTGCAGAGACGGCACCACCCCCGGGGCCATCCGTATCCAGTCGCGCTCGATGGCCCAGCCATGGCGGTCGCGAAACCAGTCGATCATGGCCTGGTACAGGCTCTCCGGGAACAGGGTGTAGCCATAGACGGGGTGATCCGCCCGCTGCCGCAGGGCACGGGTCACCGCCTCCGGCGCGGCGAAATCCATGTCGGCCACCCAGGCCGGGATGACATCGGCACGGCCGAACACAGCCGCGCGGGCATCGTACTTGACCGAGTCGGTCTGCGCTCGGTCGATGGGGTCGTCAAATCTGGACATGGTACGGGTTTCTCCCTGAGTCAAGGCCAACCTTGGCCTTTGGTCGAAGGCGCCGTCAAGCCATTTGCCAATCGGACGGATACTTGCGAACCTAACCGTTTTGATACCCGACCCGACACCAGCCGGAGCCATCCCCCGATGATTGGCCAGATTCTCTCGACCCTGTTGCCCGTTTTCGTCATTGCCGGATGCGGCGCCCTGTACGGCCGCTACCGTACCCCCGACATCCGCGGCCTGAACCTGCTGAACATGGAGCTGTTCGTGCCGATGCTGGTATTCGCGGTGCTGGCGGACCAGAAGGCGCCGTTGCAGGACTACGGCTGGCTGGCCCTGGGCGGGACTCTGGTGGTGCTGGGTTCGGGGCTGTTGCTGTATCCCCTCGCCCGGTGGCTGAAGCTGGACCTGAAAACCTTCCTGCCACCGATGATGTTCAACAACTCCGGCAACATGGGGATTCCGCTGCTGGTGCTGGCATTCGGTGATGCCGCCCTGCCGGCGGCGATCGTGCTGTTCATCGTGGAAATGCTGCTGCACTTCTCAGTCGGCCTGTACATGCTGGACCCGCATTCGTCCCTGGTCCAGCGCCTGAAGCTGCCCATTGTCTTTGCCAGTCTCGCCGGCCTGGCGGTAAACTTCAGCGGGATCGCACTGCCCGGCTGGCTGCTGGAGTCGCTGAACATGCTCGGTGGCGTGTGCATTCCACTGATGCTGTTCGCCCTGGGCGTACGCATGCTCGATGTGGACTTCAGTGACTGGAAACTGGGGTTGCTGGGGGCCGTGGCCTGCCCCGCCAGCGGCCTGCTGCTGGCCTGGCCTTTCCTTGCCCTGATGGAACTGCCGGGGTTGCAGGTGGCCAGCCTGTGGGTGTTCGCGGCGCTGCCGCCGGCGGTACTGAACTACATGGTGGCGGAGCAGTACCGCCAGGAACCGCATAAGGTGGCGTCGCTGGTCCTGCTGAGCAATCTCGGCAGCTTGGTGGTGATGCCCATTGTCCTCGGCCTGGTGTTCGCCGCCGGCTACGTGTAAGGAATCCGACATGCAGCACGCGGTTGCCGTCGTCCGCGCCTTCCGTCCCAACTTTCTGATCCTCGCCCCCCTGTGCGCGGCCGGCGGCATTGCCGTGGCCTGGCGCCAGGGCGTGCCGCTGTCCGTGCTGGATCTCGGCCTGGTACTGCTCGGCGCCCTGCTGGCCCACGCCGCGGTCAACCTGTTCAATGAATACGACGACTTCCGCTCCGGGCTCGACCTGCTCACCCGACGGACACCGTTCTCCGGCGGCAGCGGTGCCTTGCCGGAGACGCCGGAAGCGGCCGGCGGCGTGCGGGCCGCCGCGCTCGGCACCCTCGCCCTGGTGGTCGCCATCGGCCTGTATTTTCTCTGGCACGCCGGCTGGCCCATGCTGGTGATCGGAATCGCCGGCCTTGCCCTGATCCTCACCTACACCCGCTGGCTCACCCGCCACCCGCTGTTGTGTCTGCTGGCGCCGGGACTGGGGTTCGGCCCGGTCATGGTGCTTGGCTCGGTGCTGGCCCTGGGGGGCCGGATCGACGCCATGGCCCTGCTGGTTGCCCTGGTTGCCCTGTTGCTGGTCAGCGAACTGCTGCTGATCAACCAGATCCCCGACGCCGAGGCGGACCGCCAGGTTGGCCGCCGCCACCTGGTGATCCTGGCGGGTCGGGACCGGGCAGCCCGGGTGGTGGCCCTGCTGTTGCTGGGCGGCTATCTGGTGGTCATCGCCGGGGTTGCCGCCGGCGTGCTGCCCGGCACCACGCTGTTGGCCCTGCTGCCGCTGCCAGCAGCGCTGTGGCTGGCGGCACGGCTGCCCGGCGCCTGGCGGGTGCCGGAACGGCTGCACCGGGTCCTGGGCACCAACGTGGCGGTGCTGCTGTCCACCCTGGCCCTGCTGGCACTCGGCCTGAGTCTCTGACCCCCGCTTGGCCCGGTGCCACCGGGCCCCGGCTTGCAACTGCCCGCGCTTTGACCGATGGTGTAAGGGCATACGGTCCCGCATTCCCTCACCCATGACAGGGAGGTTCGCCCATGAGTGTTCTGCTGCTGTTACTCAGCGCGTTGGTCCTGATCTACCTTGGCGTCGGCGGTACCGTCGCCGCGGTGGTGATGGCCGTCGCCACGGTCCTCGGGCTGATTCAGGACGACTGGCACCTGCTCAGCGTTCTCGCCGGCGGTGTCCTGCTGGCCCTGGCGCTGATCCTGGTGCTGCCCGGCGACCTGCGCCGGAACAAGCTCAGCCGGCCGCTGCTGGGCTGGGTGCGCAGCCGCCTGCCCAAACTCTCCGACACCGAGCGGGAAGCCCTGAAATCCGGCTCGGTGGACTGGGATGGTGAGCTGTTCTCCGGCCGTCCGGACTGGAACCGGTTGCTGGACGCGCAGCCAGCCCACCTGACCCAGGAGGAACAGGCGTTTCTGGACGGGCCGGTGGAAACCCTCTGTGCCATGCTCGATGACTGGAAAATCACCCACGAGCACTATGACCTGCCGGACAAGGTCTGGAAGTACATCCGCGAGCACGGCTTCTTCGGGCTGGTGATTCCCAAGGCCGATGGCGGTCTCGGCTTTTCCGCCACCGCCCATTCCGAGATCGTCATGAAGATCTCCACCCGCAGCGTCTCCACCGCGGTAACGGTGATGGTGCCCAACTCCCTGGGTCCCGGCGAGCTGCTGATGCACTACGGCACCGACGAACAGAAGCAGCACTACCTGCCGCGCCTGGCCAAAGGTGAGGAAATCCCCTGCTTCGCCCTGACCTCACCGGTGGCCGGCTCCGATGCCGGCGCCATTCCGGACAAGGGCATCGTGTGCAAGGGCACCTGGAACGGCGAGGCGGTGCTGGGTCTGAAGGTGACCTGGAACAAGCGCTACATCACCCTGGCGCCGGTGGCGACCCTGATCGGCCTGGCCATCAAGGTGTACGACCCGGACCACCTGCTGGGCGAGACCGACGAGATCGGCGTAACCTGCGTGCTGGTGCCCCGAGACACCGAGGGCGTCAACGCCGGCGCCCGGCATCTGCCCATGAATACGGTGTTCATGAACGGACCGACCTGGGGCACCGATGTATTCATCCCCATGTCCCAGGTGATCGGTGGCCAGGATATGCTTGGCAAGGGCTGGACCATGCTGCTGGAGTGCCTGTCCATCGGCCGCTCCATCTCATTGCCGGCCCTGGCCACCGGCGCCGGCAAGCTGGCCAGCCTGGCCACCGGCGCCTACGCCTACACACGGGAACAGTTCGGCCGCTCCATCAGCCAGTTCGAGGGAGTACAGGAAGCGCTGGAACCGATCGCCGGCTACACCTACATGATGGACGCCGCGCGCCTGTTGACCAGTGGCATGCTGGACCGGGGCGTGCGGCCGTCGGTGCCGTCGGCGGTGCTGAAATACCGCAACACCGACCGGATGCGGGAGGTGATCAATCACGCCATGGACGTGGTGGCCGGCCGGGGCGTGATCACCGGCCCGCGCAACTTCCTGGCCCGGGCCTACCAGGCGGTGCCCATCGGCATCACCGTGGAAGGCGCCAACATCCTGACCCGCAGCCTGATGATCTTCGGCCAGGGGGCGATCCGCTGCCACCCCTTCATCGTCCAGGAAATCGAGGCGGCCGGCATGGACGACGAGGAACGGGCGGTCCGCCAGTTCGACGGCACCTTCTACCGGCACCTGGCCCACACCACCCGCAACGCCCTGCGCGCCTTCCTGCTGGGCCTGACCCGGGGCTGGCTGGAGCCGGTGCCACGGCAGGGCGGCATCGCCGGCTGCTATCGCCAGCTGGCTCGATTCTCCGCCGCCTTTGCCTTTCTCACCGACGTGACCTTGCTGACCGTCGGCGGCGGTCTCAAGGCCCGCCAGCGCCTGTCCGGCCGCATGGCGGATGCCCTGGTGCACATGTACTATGCCAGCGCGGTGATCAAGCAGTGGCACGACGAGGGCTATCCCGAGGATCAGCGACCGCTGGTGACCTGGTGCCTGCAAACCTGCCTGCGCGACCTGCAGCAGTCCCTGCGCGCGGCCATCCTCAACTTTCCGGTACCGGTGTTGCGCTGGCCCCTACGGCTGCTGGTCTTCCCCCTCGGCGCCACCGGCCTGAACGGCCCCGACGACCGCCTGGGAACCGAAGTGGCCCGGACCATCGTCGACGACACCCCGGTGCGCGCGCGTATCGGCCGAGGCACCTACATCAACACCGCGCCGGACGACCCGCTGGGCCGCGTTCTCAATGCCTACCGGCTGGCCCGGGAAACCGCCGACATGCGGGCACGCCTGCACGAAGCCATCCGCAACCGCAACGAAGACGAGCTGGACAACATCGCCCTGCTGATGGGGCACGAACGCAAGGAACTGGTGGACTGGGCCTGCGCCCAGGGAATCGTGACGGCGGACGAGTGCCCGAAACTGGAGGCAGCGCTGACCGCGCTGTACGACGTGATCCGGGTGGACGCGTTCGACGGCGACGGCCTCAAGGCCCTGGCCCGGTGCGCCAAGGGCAAGCGCAAGGTGGTGGAACGGCCGCCCCGGGAATAAGCCCGGGCGGCCGGCGGCGGTCAGTCGCGACCGTTGAGGATGTCCACGATCTCCCGGGTATCCCGGAGAATGGTGTAAACCCGGTCCTCGAGTTCCACCCGCTGGCGGCGGCCGTCCAGGTCGATGACCCGACCATAGCGGAGCAGTTCACGGTCCAGGTGGTCGCCACGTCGGTAATGCAGTTTCTTCTGCCAGCCCGGCGGCAGCGGCTCACCCCGCTGCACCTTTTTCTGCAACCCCGGCGGCAGGCCGGCGTCGTGGCCGGAATGTGCCAGGGCAACGGTGGGGAACAGCAGGATCGCGCACAGAACCGGTTTCAACAAAGCCTTCATCTCTTTCCTCGCATGGCAGTGACTTTGCCAATCACACGCCGGCCGTCAGCCCCCCGTTCCTTACCATTCGTTCAGGCACCGCCGTCTATACCGACGTTTCTCAGCCCCGAGCGGCGGGCTTCGTCCACCAGCCAGCGCCGCAGGATCTGAATTCCCCGTTCACGACGACGGCTGGTTTTCCAGGCGAAATAGAAACGGTCGCCGGTGACCACGGGGTGGCAGGGCAGGCGCACGAAGTCCTCGGAATCCTTGCGGCTGGAGAGCATGTAGTCATTGGTCAGGGCGATGCCCTGATGGAAGCGGGCCGCCTCCAGCGCCAGCAGCATGTGGCTGAAGTGCTGGAGGCGCGCATCCGGGGGTAACGCCTGCTCCGCCGCCTGGAACCAGGCCTGCCAGTCCCCCGCCGCCCGCTCGAAAATGCTGTGGGTGGACAGCAGTGGGAAGCGCGCCACATCCGCCGGCGTCAGCGCACCATCCTCCCCTTCGGCCCGCCCCAGTTCCCGGCACATACGCTGCCAGTAATCCTGGCTGCAGACCGGGAACAGGCGCTCGACATACAGCAGCTCGTAACTGTAGGCCGGGGAGTTGCGATGAATGGTGATGAAACAATCCGCCACCCGATCCGACAGCACCGGGTTCTCGGTGCTCATTTCCAGCGACAGCTCCACCTGGGGGTGCAGCCGTTGCAGCTCCGGCAGCCGGGGCACCAGCCAGCGCACCGCGAAGGAGCTGAACACCGACAGTCGCAGGCGCGCCTCCTCGCGCCCCAGCAGCTGCTCGCTGGCCCGCTCAATCTGCAACAGCGCGGATCCGACGGCGTCCAGATACTGACGGCCTTCGTCGGTAAGGGTGAGCGTCCGGCCCTGGCGCCAGAACAGTTTCTCTCCCAGATAGGTTTCCAACTGCTTGATCTGGTGACTGACCGCGCTCTGACTCACCGACAGTTCCTCGGCCGCCAGGGAAAAACTGTTGAGCCGGGCTACGGCCTCGAACACCGGCAGGGCCCGCAAGGGGGGCAGCTTCATTATCCAATTTCCTAATGGCTGGTGAATAAATATCATTTTATCGGATAAATGGACGGGCATAGACTCCCTCTGCTCAGGTCCGGCTACACGGAGGCCACAACGCCTTCAACGGGCCCGCTGGAATTCAACGAGGTGCAAGGGTATGTCTGGCAAAACCGTCCACAGTGCCATCCTGCTGCTGGTCATCGGCAACGCCATGGCCATCGTCTCCGATGTCTTCATCAAGCTGCTGGAGCCGGGTACCCCGGTGTTTCAGTTCGCGTTCCTGCGCTGCCTCGTCACCCTGCTGCTGTTGCTGCCCCTAGCGGGACAGCTGAACCGGCGGGCGCTGTTTGCCGGGTTCCGGGTGCATGCGCTGCGCGCGCACGTCCATCTGGCTGGGATTCTGTGCATGGTGGTGGCGCTGGAACATCTGCCGCTGGCCACCGCCAACGCGGTGTTTTACGCCGCCCCCTTCCTGGTGATGGTGTTGTCGGTGCTGGTGTTCCGGGAAACCCTGTCCACCCTGAGCGTGGTGGCGGTGGTGAGCGGCTTCGCCGGTATCCTCCTGATCCTGCGCCCGGTGGCGGTGAACTGGGCCGCGCTGGCGGCACTGGGATCGGCACTGGCGCTGGCGATCAACGCCGTGCTGGTCCGCAAGCTGCCGGGCCAGCAGTCGACGGTGCACACGCTGTTTCTGAACTATCTGCTGATCCTGCCGGCCGCTGGGGCCCTGGCATGGTGGGAAAACGCGCCCTGGGACAGCGGCCTGCTGGTCAGTGCCTTCGGCTCGTCACTGTTCATCCTGGGCTACAACGTCACGGTGCTACTGGCCTACCGGCAAGTGGCGGCCAACCAAGTCACCAGCGCCGAATACACCGGCCTGATCTGGGCCGTGGCCATCGGCTGGATCGGTTTCAATGAGGTGCCTGACCTTTACTTCGCCGTAGGCAGTGCCATGATTGTGGTGCCGCTGATCATGATGGGATTACGTTCCCGTCAGCGGAGCCAACGGGTGCGCCAAGCCAACCCGGCGAATGGTTGAGCCCCCCTGTCCTCATGAGGCTCAGGTAAGCCGCCGTTCAGATATCGAGCACGAAAGGCGCCCGCTGGCTCAGGACAGGGCTTCGGTCGTGGCCAGGAAACCGGCGATGCCGGTGAGCACGATCTCCGCCGCCATCGCCGACAGAATGAGGCCACTGACCTTGGACATGATGTTCAGGCCGGTCTTGCCCAGCAGGGTTTCCAGGCGCCCGGACAGGTGCAGCAGCAGCGCCAGGATCAGCAGCCCGGACACCAAGCCCAGCAAACCGCCGGCCACTTCCGGCACCGATTTCAACTCGGCCCCGTACACCATGATGGCACCGATGGTGGCCGGACCGATCATCACCGGGATGGCCAGCGGCACCACCGCCACATCGTCACGCTCTTCCTCCGGCAGTCCGGTGGCATGGCTCCGGGTGCCACTGCTGACCAGGCTCACCGCGGTCAGGAACAGCAGACAGCCGGCACCGATCCGAAAGGAGTTCAGGGTAATGCCGATGGCGTCGAACAGCACCGGGCCGGCGAAGAACAGAATCAGTCCCAGAACCAGAGCCGACACGATGGCCCGGTGGATGATGGACACTTTCTCGGCCGCGGGCAGCCCGCGCGTCAGCGCCAGGAACATGGTGACGACGAAGAACGGAGCCAGCAGGAACACAAAGCGGATGGTGCTGTTGAGGTAGGTGCTAAAAAAGGTTTCGAACATCTCAGGGAAATCCGGCCAGGAAAAGCCACAAGCATAGTCCGGCCACGCGACGGCGTCCGTACGCAACAGAACGTACCCAGGAGTATCGCCAGAAGTATTAAGCATAGTTTCCTAATGTCATGGTACGATTGCCAGCTCGTCTACGTAGTTTTCCGGAGCCGCCATGACCAACGCCACCCGTATTCTCTGCCCCAAACTGCGGAATCGCATCATGAGCGCACGCGAAGCCGCCGCCCTGATTCCCGCCGGCGCCAACGTCGGCATGAGCGGCTTCACCGGTGCCGGCTACCCGAAAGCGGTTCCTCAGGCACTCGCCGAGCACATCCGTACCCAGCAGGCCCAAGGTCGGCGCCATCGCATCAGCATCTGGACCGGCGCCTCCACCGCCCCCGAGCTGGACGGAGCCCTGGCCGAAGCCGACGGCATCGAGTTGCGCCTGCCTTACCAGAGCGATCCCACCTGCCGGCAAAAAATCAACGAAGGCCGCATGGACTACATCGACATCCACCTCTCCCACGTGGCCCAGCACGCTTGGTCCGGCTTCTTTGGCACGCTGGATATCGCGGTGATCGAGGTGGCGGGCATTGCCGAGGACGGGCGGCTCATTCCGTCGTCGCCCATCGGCAACAACAAGACCTGGATCGATCAGGCGGATCGGGTCATTCTGGAAGTGAATTACGGCCAGAGCGCAGGCCTGGAAGGCATGCACGATGTCTACTACGGCACCGCCCTGCCGCCCCGGCGGCGGCCGATCCAGATCCTCCGCCCGGAAGACCGCATTGGTGAGAAATACCTGTTCTGCCCGCCGGAGAAGGTGATCGCGGTGGTGGAAACCAACGCCCCGGATCGTAACTCACGCTTCAGCGAACCGGATGAAACCTCGCGGCGCATCGCCGGGCACCTGCTGGACTTCTTCGAGCACGAAGTGGCGCAACGGCGACTGCCCCCCAACCTGCTGCCGCTGCAGTCCGGCGTTGGCAACATCGCCAACGCCGTCATGATCGGTCTGAATGACGGCCCGTTCGAGAATCTCACCGCCTACACCGAGGTGCTGCAGGACGGCATGCTCGCCCTGCTGCGCTCGGGCAAACTGAGCATGGCCTCAGCCACCGCCTTTTCCCTAAGCCCCGAGGCGAACCAGGAACTGGCCGACCACATCGACTTCTACCGCAGCCGGATCATCCTGCGGCCCCAGGAAATCAGCAACCACCCGGAGGTCATCCGCCGGCTGGGGGTCATCGCCATGAACGGTATGATCGAGGCGGACATCTATGGCAACGTGAACTCCACCCACGTCATGGGCAGCCGTATCATGAACGGCATTGGCGGCTCCGGGGACTTCGCCCGCAACGGCTACCTCTCGGTGTTCATGACCCCGTCCACCGCCAAGGGCGGCGCCATCTCCACCATCGTGCCAATGGTGTCCCACGTGGACCACACCGAACACGACGTGCAGATCATCGTCACCGAACAGGGTCTGGCCGACTTGCGCGGCCTGTCCCCCCGGCAGCGGGCCCGCACCCTCATCGAGCGTTGCGCCCATCCGGACTACCGGGACCGGCTGCTCGACTATTTCGAGCGGGCCCGCGCCAGTGGCCGTGGTATGCACACCCCGCACCTGCTGAGCGAAGCCCTCAGCTGGCATCAGCGGTTCGAGGAAAGCGGGCAGATGTGAGCGGCAACACGGCGTGCGCGCATGGCTCACTCTTCAGGTTGGTTTGGCAACCGGGCCCGGCGTCCGGAGAGGCGGGGCCGCATGGGCTGGAAAAACGCTGAGGCCGGGAATTCCAGACGGGCCCGTTCGTTGCCGGACAAATGCCCCGGGGCGCCTATTCCGTGGTGTTGAACACATAGGACGCTACGGTGCCATCGTCGTTGAAACGAACCACCAGATCGGTGGTCTGCGCCTCTCCGAAGGCCGACCAGCGGTATCTACCGTAGGTCCAGGTGCGCTGACCATCCTCGACGCCGGTGCGCCAGGGTTCGCCGAACATGGCCTGGATGTCGGCACGCGTGGTTTCACCAATCCGGATCTGGTCGACATTGTGGGTGGGGAAGTCGCGACCGACGGTGGCGCAGCCCGCCAGGACCGCCAACATCAGGGCCAGCAGGGCCGGTTGAAGGAAACGCTTTCCAGTCATCGGATGCTCCTGTTGCGTTGAGACTGTCCTTGCCATGATAACGAAGACGGCGGATACCGCGATTACAAAGCGGACAGCTTGCGCCGGATAAAAAAAGCCGCAGCCCTTACGGTGCTGCGGCACAGTGGGATCGAAGGGGATCGATCAGTACAGGGTTTCCAGGGATTTCCGGGCGAAGGCCTCGATTTCGTCGAAACGGCCATCCCGGACTTTGACCAGCCACTCCGGGTCCTGCAGCAGGGCGCGACCCACGGCGATCAGCTCGAACTCGTGGTTGTTCATGCGCTCCACCAGCTCGTCGATGCCGGCTTTCTCCACCGCCGCCTGGGTGCTGGCGAAGGTGCCGCTGATGAAGTCTTCGGTCAGGCCGACGCTGCCCACGGACATGGTGGGCTTGCCGGAAAGCTTCTGGGTCCAGCCGGCCAGGTTCAGATGGGAGCCCTCGAACTCCGGCTCCCAGAATCGGCGGGTGGAGGCATGGAAAATGTCCACGCCGGCGGCCACCAACGGTGTCAGGAACCGCTCCAGCTCATCCGGGCTGTGCACCAGACGGGCCTCGTAGTCCTGCTGCTTCCATTGCGAAAAGCGCAGCATGATCGGGAAATCCGGCCCCACCCGGTGCCGCACTTCCTCGACGATCTCCACCACGAAACGCAGCCGATTTTCCAGGCTGCCGCCGTACTCGTCGTCCCGCTGGTTGGTGCCTTCCCAGAGGAACTGGTCCAGCAGGTAGCCATGGGCACCGTGGATCTCGACCCCATCGAAACCCAACGCCTTGGCATCCTGGGCGGCGTCACCGAACGCCTGGATGACATCCCGGATGTCCTCCTTGGTCATGGCCTTGCCGTTGGGCTTACCCGGTGCGAACAGGCCGGACGGGCTGTAACCGGGCACCGACGGGTCCGGCTCGATGCCTTCCTTGCGCACCGCACCGACGTGCCAGAGTTGCGGGAAGATGGCGCCACCGGCCTCATGCACCGCGTCCACCACCTTCTTCCAGCCAGCCAGGGCCTGCTCGCCGTGAAACGCCGGTACGTTGGGGTAGCCGTTGGCCGCCGGATGGTTGACGGTGGTGCCCTCGGTGATGATCAGGCCGACCCCGGCCTCGGCGCGACGGCGATAGTAGGCCACCACGTCATCACCGGGCACGCCACCGGGTGAGAAGTTGCGGGTCATGGGCGCCATCGCCACACGGTTGCGCAGGGTGAGGTTGTGGATTTCGAACGGTTCAAACAAGGGTTCCAGGTTCATGCTCATATGTGGTGTCCAACCTCGTCAATTTGGTTTCGTAAAGCAACCCTATTCAATCTGGTTTTAAAATGCAACCCTTTTCGATACAATCCGCCCATGGCCAGAAAACGTTTCGATGACTCCCGCTGCTCCGTCGCCCGCGCCCTGAACGAAGTGGGCGATTGGTGGTCCCTGCTGATCGTATTGCACGCGATGTACGGTACCCGCCGCTTCGTGGACTTTCAGCAGCAGCTGGGCATCGCCAAGAATATCCTCTGCGACCGTCTGACCCGCCTGGTGGATAACGGCGTGCTGCGCAAGGTGGACGTGGGCGAGCACGGTTCCCGCTACGAGTACCGCCTCACCGAGAAGGGCCGGGACCTGTTCCCGGTGGTGGTGGCGCTGCGGCAGTGGGGCGATCGCTGGAACCCCGCTCCCGAGCAGGGCCCGCTCGATCTCCGCGACCGGGCCAGCGGCCGCCCGATCCGCGACGTCCAGGTACTCGACGCCGACGGCCAGCCCCTGGACATCCGGGACGTGTTCGTACCCGAGGACAACGAACCCACCGCCTGACCATCCGTAGTCGCCACCGTCCCGCCGTTTTTTTGAGTTGCGTCAATCCACTTGCGAAAGCGCCGCCGGCCCCAGGCGATTCTTGCGCTAAATCAAGTTTGTCCGCCCCATGGTCATTACCCTGAAGCCATTCAATGTATGGTCAAGGAGATGTGCTATGTCCCGTTCATTCAAACTTGGAGTCCTTGCCGCCGCCGTGATGGCTGCCGCCCCCGCCGCCCAGGCCTTCGAAGCCGGCGATTTTGTTGTACGTGCCGGCGCCGTTCACGTGGCACCGGATGATTCCAGTGACCCCTTGGTCGTAACAGGTTTCGGCCCTCTGACTGGAAAGAAAGACCGTCTGGCAGGTACCGAAGTGGGCGTGGACAGCAATACGCAGCTGGGTCTGCGCGCCACCTATATGTTCACCGAGCACTTGGGCTTGGGCGTTCTGGGCGCCACTCCGTTCAAACACAACATTGAAGGCAAAGATGGACTCGCCGGTTTTGGTGATCTGGGTGAAACAAAGCATCTGCCGCCGACCATCACCCTGCAATACTATCCGATGCCTGCCACCTCCAAATTCCAGCCTTACGCAGGTATCGGGGTGAATTACACGGTTTTCTTTGAAGAGGATACCAATAACACGCTGACTGGCGTGGTAGATGCTACTGCTAACGACCTGTACGGCACTCCCCTGGGCACTGTCGACAGCACCGACCTGGATCTGGATGACAGCGTTGGTGTTGCCATGGAACTGGGCATGGATTATATGCTGAACGACAACTTCGGCCTGAATGCTGCCATCTGGTGGGCAGATATCAACACCGATGCCACTATCTCTGCCTATTCCGGTGGTACCAAGGTAGCTGAAGTCACCACCGAAGTGGAAATCGACCCGATGGTCTATATGGTCGGCTTCACCTACAAGTTCTGATCCCCGTGTCTTCCGGCCGCCTGGGTCTGTTGGCGGCCGGAGGGTGCGTTCTCCTGTGCGGGGCCTCGGCTCCGCTTTTTTTGTGGCGGATGCGCCTTCTCCTGGCATCGCGACGGAACCGGTGACCGGATTTCCCGTCCTACCCCCGCGTAACCGCGCTCCGACGTCCCATCCCCTGCCCATGGAGAGTTCGCCCGATGAGTGTCAGCCTCGGTCCCCTGAGCCTTGCCCTCGGCCACCTGCTGGTTCTGCTGGCCTTCGTCCTGGCCCTGCTGGTCGGCGGCCTGCTGGGCCGGCGCTACCGGCAACCGGTGGCCGGCCAGGTGGCGGACATCGCCTGGGGGGCGATCCTGCTGGCCCGGATCGGCTTCGTGATCGCCTATTGGCCACACTACCGCGACCAGCCATGGGGCGTGATCGACATTCGCGACGGCGGATTCGATGTGGTCTGGGGGCTGACCGGTGCCGCCATCACCACCGCCTACAAGCTCTGGCGACAGCCGGCGGTGCGCCGCCCGCTGACCCTCGCGGCGGGCGCCGGCCTGCTGTTCTGGAGCTTCACCGCCGGTACCGTCGCCCTGATCGAACGGCAGGCACGGGGACTCCCTGCCCTGTCGCTGCCCACCCTGTCCGAGGCTTCGGTGCCGCTGTCAGGCTTGGCGCAGGGGCAGCCCATGGTGATCAACCTCTGGGCCACCTGGTGTCCGCCCTGTGTCCGGGAAATGCCGGTGCTGGCCGAGGCCCAGCAGCGCTACCCGGAGATCCGTTTCGTGTTCGTCAATCAGGGAGAGCCCCCGGAAACCATCCGCCGTTTCCTCCAGGACCACGGACTGAGGCTGGAGCACGTGCTCCTGGACACCCGGGGCGAACTGGCCCGGGCGGTCGGCAGCCACGGCCTGCCCACCACCCTGTTCTACAACGCCCGGGGCCAGCAGGTGGCCAGCCATATGGGCGCCCTGTCCCAGGCCACCCTGGCCCGGGGCCTGGAGCGGCTCAGGCCAGCCACGCCGTAAGCCCGGCCGCCAGCAGGCTGGCCAGCGTCAGCCCGAACAGCGACAGCCCCAAGCTCCAGCGGAACGAGGCATCCACCGCGCGATAGCCGGTCAGCCGTTCCATGATCAGGGCGTTGGCGGCAAAGGGCGTGCCGAAGGCGGTGATGCCCCAGCCGGTCACCATCGCGATCCCCAGCCCGATCAGGGCGCTCTCCGGCCACAGGGAGCCGAGGATGCCGCCCAGGAGCGTCCCGGCCACGATCGGGTTGATTCCCCCCAACCCAGCGACAAAGTAGACCCAAGGTACCGCCGCCGCCAACACCGGCCAGAGCCCGTCCGGCAGCACCAAGCCCCCCTGAATCTGGCCAAGCACCGCACCGCTGATCACCGAGCCGATGAACGCCGAGCCGCCCACGATGGCCAGCTCGTTGCTCACGTTCGCCATGCTCACCAGGGGGGGATTGTGGCCACGACTCCAGGCCCACAGGCGGCTGCCCAGGACCACCGCCAGGCAGCTGAGCGTCACCGCGTGGGCGTAGCTGATCGGGTAGGCGTGACTGAGCAGGAACACGCCCGCGCAAATCGCCAGCACCAGACCGCCAAAACGCAGCCAGCTGGCCAACCCCGCGGTTTCCGCCCCGGGCGCGAACTCCGGTTCCGTTTCCGGCTCCCGCCAGACCAGGCCGGCGAACACCATCAGGATAGCGAAGGGAATGGCCAGGGACAGCAGCTGAAGGCTGCTCAGCCCCGGCAGCAGGGTCAGGGTCAGCACCACGGAAATGGACAAGGGCGAAAAGGTGGGGGACGCCCCGAAGCCCCGCAGCACCGCCCGGGTGGCGTTGCGGGTCGCCGCCGAATCGCCGTCACGACGCAGACGCTCGGACACCAGGCTACCAACCACCGCCACGGCACCAAAGTTCAGGGGAATGGACACCAGGGCGGTGCCGAAGGCCAGGCTCAGGTAGCGGCTGCCGGGGCGGCCACCGAACAGGCTGGCGGAGATCCGCTGAAGATCCCGCGACCGGCCCAGCACCGAGGACAGCAGCATCACCGACAGCACCAGGCCCGCCAGGCGCGTCATGTTGCCCGCCGCCTCGGACACCAGGGCGGCATCCCGCCCCAGGGCGAACACCAGCGCCAGCCCCGCCACCGAAAACACCACCCGCGGCACCCGCCGCATGTCGCGCCAGCCCAGCAACACGGCCAGGCCAACCGCCAGGGCACCGGCCAGGGCCATGCCCGGCCAGAATGCCAGGACCGCGGCAAACAGGGCCAGATAGGCCAGGAATGAACGGAGTGCGTGCAATGGCGTGCTTCCTCAACCGGTGAAGCACCGATGTTAAGGAAGCTATCGACCCGGGGCCATCCGCAATTATGGGGATGCCCCGTCCAGGCTCAGGTTCCGAACAGTGCGGAGCGCAGCGGCGCCAGCACGCCGGCGGCCCGCCCCTGACCGACGCGGGTGCGGACCCCATCGAACTCCAGGTAACCGTCCTCGATGGGCTCGAAGCGCAGCACCTTCACGTCCTCCAGATAGTTCTGGTTGGACTTCCACGGACCGTGGGTGCCCTGCCTCGGCAGGCGATCCGCCGCCCGCTTGATGTAGCCCGCGTCCAGGGAGCCCAGGATGGTCTCTTCACCCCGGCTGTTTTCAGTGTCCCGGGCCACCACCACCTGGTGCCCGCGCCGGTCCATCAGGTTCATCAGGCGGCACAGGTACTCGGCGGCGATGTCCACCTTGAGGGTCCAGGAGATGTTGGTGTAGCCGAAGATCATGCCGGCGTTGGGCACCCCTTCCACCAGGACATTCTTGTAGATGATCTTGTCCTTCATCACCACCGGCTCGCCATCCACCGATACCGCCACCCCTCCCAGCATCTGCAGGTCCAGCCCGGTGGCCGGGACGATCAGGTCGGCCTCCAGTTCCGTTCCGGACGCCAGGCGGATACCGGTTTCGGTGAAACGCTCAATGCGATCGGTGACGATCGAGGCCCGGCCGCTCTTGAGCACCTGGAACAGGTCGCCGTCCTTGACCACACAGAGGCGCTGATCCCAGGGGTTGTAGTCGGGGCTGAAATGGCGCATGTCCACCTGGCCGCCGAGCTGCCGCCGGATGATGGCCAGCAGCAATCGGCGCATGGCTTTCGGGCTCCGGCGGGAACGCTCGTACAGCAGGCGGGCGATGGAGATGTTGCGGGCCCGGGTCAGCCGATAGGCAACCTTCTCCGGCAGCACCTTCTGCAGGGCCAGGGTCACCTTGTCGATGGACGGCAGGGGCATCAGGTAGGTGGGCGAGCGCTGCAGCATGGTCACGTGGGCGGCCTTCTCCGCCAGGGTCGGCACCAGCGTGACGGCGGTGGCGCCACTGCCGATCACCACCACCCGCTTGCCACTGTAGTCCAGATCCTCCGGCCAGTGCTGCGGATGCACCACCTGCCCCCGAAAATCCGCCTCGCCGGGGAAGTCGGGTTTGTAGCCCCGGTCATAGTTGTAGTAGCCAGTGCAGCCGATCAGGAACCGGGCGGTATAGGTTTCGGTGTTTCCGGACGCCTCGTCGCGGACGGTCAGCGTCCAGCATTTATCGGCACTGGACCACTCAGCGCGCTGGACCGCCCGCTGGAAGCGGATGTGCCGCGTCACCCCATGTTCGCGGGCAGTGTCGGTAACGTACTGTTTGATGGCGGCGCCATCGGCCAGTACCTTGCCGCCGGTCCAGGGCCGGAAGTTGTAGCCGAAGGTGAACATGTCCGAGTCGGAGCGGATGCCCGGGTAGCGGAACAGGTCCCAGGTACCGCCGATGGCCTGGCGCCGCTCCAGAATGGCGAATGAACGGCCCGGACAGGCCCGCCGCAGGTGGCAGGCCATGCCGATGCCGGACACGCCAGCGCCGATGATCAGTACGTCAAAAGGGTGTTGGCTCATGGTTCAGAACTCCCGGTTCCTTGTCGTTATGGTTTTACCCTACGCCGGCCCCCGGGGCGTGCAATTGGCCCGCCCTACCCGCGCCGGCGGTATTCGCGGCCAGTCAGGCCCGCCGGTGCCCCATGACCAAGACCAGGAACCAGGAGAGCAGAGCCATGAAAACCCTGTATTCTCCCGATCACGCCCTGCGCGCCGTCACCACGGAGCTGGACGGCGGCATCCTGATCGAGCCCCATGAACGGCCTTCCCGGGCCGAGACCTCCATCGCCCAGGGCACCTGGGAAGACCGCGCGGCCTGAGCACTCCGGGCAATGGCATTGACCGATCCGGCCATTGTCCCCGGCCCGCTCATTGGCAAAGATGAACGTTCGTTTCCCGATTCCGGATCAAGATCATGGACCTTTACCTTCGAGCCACCGAGTTTTTCGACTACGACACCCCGGCAGTGCAGGCCTGGCTGGCGCGTCAGCTGGAAGGCCTGCCCGAAGATCCGGTGACGCGGATCCGGGCGTTGTACTTGGCGGTACGCGACGGCATCCGCTACAACCCCTATGTGTTCCATACCGACCCGGCCACCTTCAAAGCCAGCCACGCCCTGGCCCAGGGCGAAACCTACTGCATCCCCAAGGCGGTGCTGCTGGGCGCCGCCGCCCGTGCCATCGGCATCCCCAGCCGGCTGGGCCTGGCTGACGTGCGCAACCACCTGTCCAGCCCGAAGCTGATCGAATGGCTGCGTTCGGACATTTTCCGCATGCACGGTTACATCGAGCTGTACCTGAACGGGCGCTGGGTCAAGGCCACGCCGGCGTTCAACGCCGATCTGTGCCACAAGATGAAGGTGGCCCCCCTGGCGTTCGACGGCGTGCATGATTCCCTGTTTCAGGAGTACACCGAAGACGGCCAGGCGCACATGGAATACATCGCCGACCACGGTACCTTCGACGACCTGCCCTACGCCTTCATCGTGTCGGGCGTCCGTGCCGCCTACGGCCACCTGTTCCCACCGGAGGGGGAGTCCCGACAACCGGCATCGGCCAGCCTGGAGCAGGACCTCGCCCAGCGCTGATGTCAGGATCGAGTAGGAGGGGGAGTTGCCTCCCCCGTCCTCTCACACCACCGGGCATACGGTTCCGTACCACGGCGGTTCCCACTTCCCATTGC
>MDTD01054928.1_pt1 | contig 90192 bp, 68 predicted proteins | sample 811221 | NCBI WGS metagenome assembly MDTD01 (sample SAMN05326646, study PRJNA326480) | marine metagenome | isolation source: seawater | place: Pacific Ocean: South West | collected 2011
GGTTGGGCCGACAACTATTTTTTTACCTGGGATAACTTTTAATTTTCTTGATTCAAAGTAAAAGTGAGGGTGTTCGTGATCACAAGTGGTGAGTTTTCCTTTTGTTAAAAAAATATCGTTGTTGGGCATTTTTTTTCCTACGTCTGATAACAAATACATTTCACCTTCCTGAGTAGCTGCTTGAATGATTCTTCCTTTTTTAGTGTTAAAGTTGTATTTCATTTCAGGGGCTTCAAAACTATCCCCGTCATCCGTGAAAATAACCTTTTTCAATATTTTACCCGTTAAGCTGTCTTTTTTACAAAATGCATGAACTTCATTTTTTCCAATAAAAACTTTGATTTTTTCCGCCTCAAGTGATATTTTATCGTATTCAACTTTCGCCTCTCCAAATAGGTATACTATTTGATTGGTGTTATCAAAATTAATGGAATCTTTGGCAGTGTATTTAACAGGAAAATCGGGAGCGCCTTCTGATATTCGATCTTTAAAGAGAGAGTCTTTAGTAAGAGTGTCCGGCGATATGGTCAGCTCACTCGTGTCTGGAAAATATGTTTGTAAGGGGTTAAAATACAGTGTTTTTGAAAAACCATTGTTAATTAATAATCCAAGCAGAACTGCTAAAAACCTTGAAGTTATATTTAATTTTGATAACAAGATTATACTATTCCTTTTAGGAAACTGTTTTAACAATGTGAAAATGGTGTTTAAAATTACACAAAATTTAGGGGCTAATTTGTTCATCGTAAACAAAAATTATACCCAAAGTGTGAAACGCGGAAGGTTATCCTTTCTTATAATTCTTTTGCTTTTGTTCACCAATTTATTTTCATTCAGCCAGAAAGACTCTACTCGCTCCCAGAATTTCAAAGTTAAAACTGTAGTAATTGATCCCGGACATGGTGGGCATGATCCCGGTTGCTTAGGTTCTTCATCTAAAGAAAAACATGTTTGTTTAGGTATTGCATTGAAATTGGGAAAACTTATAAAAACGCATTGTCCGGATGTAAAAGTTATCTACACGCGTGAAAAAGATGAATTTATAAAATTACATGAGAGAGCAAATATTGCCAATAAAAATAAAGCGGATCTTTTCATAAGTATTCATGCAAACTCAGCAGAAAATAAATCCGCATATGGTACGGAGACTTATGTTATGGGTACGAAGTATACAGATCGAAATCTTGAGTTGTCCAAAAGAGAAAATTCGGTAATTCTGATGGAAAAAGATTACGAGAAAAATTATGGTGGCTATGATCCAAACAGTCCAATGACCAATATTTTAATGGGGTTGTATCAACAAGAATATCTCCAGTCAAGTATTAACTTTGCAAATAAAGTTGAACATCAGTTTTCATCCAGAAACAATCGACACAGCAGAGGAGTTCGTCAGAGAGTTTTGTTGGTAATGTATCGTACTACCATGCCCAGTGTGTTAATTGAGGTTGGGTTTTTATCGAATTCAAAAAATCAAGCGTTATTAAAAGAACAATTGGGTCAAGCAGAGACTGCTGGTGCTATTTTTAGGGCCTTTGTTGAGTATAAACGTGAGATGGAAGGAGTCAGTTCAAGCGAAATTATTTCAGAGGAGGCAAAATTATTCGCCGGTTGGGATTCAACTTTAATCAATGTTTTGAACATTAAAATGAATCAGGATAAAGTGATAGAATTACAAAAAAAAGTAGAGTTAAGTAAAGATTCAGTGGCTAAGGTCGTTCAAACTTATAAAACTGAGGAAGCAAAAAAAGAAAGTGAAAAACGCAATCCAAAAAACAATGAAGTTCTTTTTAGAGTTCAAATAACTTCATCAAGTAAAAAAATACCCTTAAATTCACGCAAGTTTAAAGATGTAAAAGACGTTTTTGAATACAAAACTGGTGATGTTTTCAAATATGCAGTAGGCAATTGCGTTACTCAAGAGGAGGCCATTGAACTACAGAAAAAAGTTAGACAAACTAGTTTTAGTGATGCTTTTGTTGTAGCTTTTTATAAAGGGGAACGAGTTTCTGTAAAGAAAGCTAAAGAACTTATAGCTCAAGGAAAACAGTAAAAATTGGAAAACAGTGAGTAAGGAATTTAAAATAGGATTAACTGTAACTTCAGCAATTTTCATGCTCTATTGGGGGGCGAACTTTTTGTCGGGAAATGATGTTTTTTCCGCTGATAAAGGTATTTATGCAAAATATAAAAACCTCGATGGGTTGGCATCTTCAAGTGGCGTTAACTACAGAGGTAATCAGGTTGGTTCCGTTAAAACGATTCAGTTTGACTCAAGCGCGGTGGATGGTTATTGCTGGGTAGTTAAATTTGAAGTTGAAACGGATGGGATTGTTCTTCGCGATAGCTGTATAGCAATGATTTCCTCCGTCGGGTTATTAGGAACTATGGTTGTTGAATTGTCTGATATAAACAAAGGAAAAAATTATGTTCAGATTGGAGACACTCTTATTGGTAAATTGTCGCCTTCTTTGAAAGAGGAGGTTGATGTAAGGTTACGCCCACTTCAGAAAAAAGTTGATTTACTCCTGGAAGATATCGATAAGTTGGCAAAAACTTTGCTCGTGGTAATGGACGATAAAACGCAAAGTAGTTTGAAAAAATCTTTTGAACAAATACCACTTGCAATGGCTAATATTTTGCATGCAACTAAGTCACTGGACTCTATCACTACGGATTTAAAAGACGCCAAGGTAGAGAGGATTGTAGATCATATCGAATCTTTAACCAAGACATTGAATAACAACAGCTCAAAAATCACAAGTATTATTGAAAATTTGGATAACATTACCGATAGTATTGCGAAATCTGAAATCACTCAAACTATAAATCGAGTAAACGATGTGCTAACAGAGACTGAAACAATAATGGATAAAATCAACAGAGGAGAAGGGACTGTTGGAATGTTACTTAACGATAAAAAGTTATATGAGCATTTGGTTTTAGCCAGTGCTGATTTGGATTTTTTACTTCTTGATTTAAAGCAAAATCCTGGAAGATATCTAAACATTTCCCTTATTAACTTCGGTAGTAAACGTCAGAAACCCGCAAGCGGATGGGATTCGTCTGATTATGAGGTATTAAAGGATAATGGTTTTGTAATTAATCAGTTGAGTAAAGAAGTCTATGGTAAAATAGCTACAGAAATAAGAGATTCATGCGGAACACCATGTGATTCCTCTCGATTGAAACAAATTTTCGAAAAATACAGTAAATAATCTTAATAGATAAAAGAGATTATTTCGTTTCATGCCATACATTTCGAACATTTTTTTTTCGGTTATACTTCTATCTACGTCACTAATTTTTTTCTTCAGAGTAAAAAAAATCAGAAGAAATATATTTCTTGGACGTCCTGAAGATAGAAGTGACAACAAAGCAAATAGATTTAAACAGATGTGCCTTGTCGCTATTGGTCAGGGAAAAATGGTTAAAAAACCAGTAGCTGGGGCATTACATATTGTAGTTTATTTAGGATTTGTTATCATAAATATTGAGGTTCTTGAGATTGTAATCGATGGTGTTTTTGGAACTCATCGTGTTTTTGCAGGTTTGCTTGGACCGTTTTATAATTTTTTAATAGCATCCTTTGAAATTTTAGCTTTTGGTGTTTTACTGGCTTGCGTGGCATTGCTTTTGAGGAGACTTTCCAAGAGAATAAAACGTTTTAGTGGAGTTGAAATGACATCATGGCCTAAAAAGGATGCTCTTATAATTTTATATGCGGAAATTGTATTGATGTCTGCCTTTTTAATGATGAATGCAGCCGATTTGCAATTGCAAATAAATGAATACGACTATTATATCAAGGCAGGTTCCTACCCAATAAGTAGTTTTATAAGTCCATTTTTGGATAATTTGAGTATTGATTCATTAATTCTTATTGAAAGAGGTTGCTGGTGGTTTCATATTATCGGAATATTGGCTTTTTTAAACTACTTACCTTTCTCTAAGCATTTTCACATTATTCTGGCTTTTCCAAATGTGTACTATGCCAAACTTACTCCCAAAGGTCAGTTGGACAACATGCAAAGTGTAAAAAAAGAAGTGGAGTTAATGATGGACCCCAATGCAGATCCTTACGCAACACCTTCAGATTCGGATCAACATGATTCATCCCCTATGCCTTTTGGAGCAAAAGACGTTTCTGATCTCTCTTGGAAGAGTATAATGGATGCTTACACTTGTACTGAATGTGGAAGATGTACAGATCAATGCCCGGCGAATCAAACCGGTAAATTATTGTCTCCCAGAAAAATTATGATGGATGTTAGAGATCGAACTGAAGAGTTGGGGAAATTTTTGGATAAATCTGATTCGGATAGTGATGGTAAAGGCTTAATTAATGATTACATAACTCCTGAAGAGCTTTGGGCCTGTACATCATGTAATGCTTGTGTCGAGGCTTGTCCTGTTAATATAAATCCTTTAACGGTTATTGTCGACTTGAGGAGGTATTTGGTCATGGAGCAATCACAGGCACCTAACGAATTAAATATAATGTTTGGAAATGTAGAAAATAATGGAGCACCATGGGCTTTTCCGTCAGCGGATAGATTCAAATGGGCTACCGAAGAAGATTAGAATATGGCAAATTTACAAATATCAACAATGGCTGATTATGCTGCAAAGGGAGAAAAGCCGGACGTTTTGTTTTGGGTAGGATGTGCAGGTAGTTTTGACGATAGAGCAAAGAAAATCACACGATCATTTACTAAAATTTTAAATAAGGTTGGTACAAAATACGCTGTTTTGGGTCAGGAGGAATCTTGTACTGGCGATCCCGCCAAGAGAGCTGGGAATGAGTTTCTGTTTCAAATGCAAGCTCTTATGAACATACAAGTTCTTAATGGATATGAAATTCAAAAAATTGTTACCACATGTCCTCATTGTTTCAATACACTTAAAAATGAGTATCCTGAACTGGGAGGGAGGTATGAAGTTATGCACCACACACAATTTATTCAACAACTCATAGACCAGGGAAAGGTAAAAGTAGAAGGTGGAGAGTTTAAAGGAAAAAGAATTACGTATCACGATCCTTGCTATCTTGGAAGGTCAAATAATATTTATGATGCTCCAAGAAGTCTTATTGAGAAACTTGATGTAGAACTTGCCGAAATGAAGAGAAGCAGGCAAAAAGGACTGTGCTGTGGTGCTGGTGGTGCACAAATGTTTAAAGAAGCAGAAAAGGGAAATAAAGAAATCAATATTGATCGCACTGAGGAAGCTCTTGAGTTAGATCCCAATGTAATTGCAACAGGTTGTCCATTTTGCAACACAATGATAACGGATGGCGTTAAGTTAAAAAACAGAAGTCATCAGGTAAAGGTTTTGGATTTGGCTGAATTAGTTGCTAAAGCCTCTGATTTATAAGCCAATTGTAATAGTTTTTGATTTTACTCATCGATGACAAGCTTCTGGTAATCTTTTAAAATGATTAACTTTAAGTCATGGTTGTAATAGCAAATAATTTACCCGATTCATCAAGGGTTTGGGTTTACCAATCCAATAGAGCGTTTTTAAATACTGAACTGGTTGATTTGAAGGAAGAGCTTTCTAAATTTAATTTAAGTTGGGAAGCGCACGGAAAGAAACTCAAAAGTGCAATAGAGGTTTATTATAATCAGTTTGTTGTTGTTTTTGTAGATGAATCATATCAAGAGGTAACAGGCTGTTCCATTGATAAATCGGTTGCTCTTATGAAGTTAATTGAAGAAAAGTTTTCGGTTGAAATGTTGGATAAGATGAATTTAGCCTACAAAATTGGAGATTCAATTTTGAATATAAAAATGGGTGATTTTCAGGAAAAAGTTCGATCGGGAGAATTTAATAAAGATTTGATCGTATTTAATAATTTGGTACAAAGTCGTGGAGAATTTGTTTCCAATTGGGAAACTAAAGCAAAAGATTCCTGGCATATTAATTTGTTCTAGTTGGACTTATCAAAAAATAGAAAAATAATTAAAACAAACGATGGTTCTCACACTTTAGTTGTTCCTGAGCTTAATGAGCATTATCATTCCATACACGGAGCCGTAAATGAAGCCAATCATGTTTTTTTAAAGATGGGCTTAGATGAATTTATGAAACAAAAAGCCTCATTAGTCAATGTGTTTGAAGTTGGGTTTGGTACGGGTTTAAACGCATTGTTATCGGCAAAATGGGCAAAAATTAATTCATGTAATCTTCATTATACTTCAATAGAAAAATATCCTGTATCCAAGGAGGAGTTTGACCAATTAAACTATGGAATCAGCGTTAATGAAATAGAAATCTATGAAAAAATTTATTCAACGCCCTGGAATGAACTGAACAAAGTATCTAAGAGTTTTTATTTGAAAAAATTAAATTTAGATATACTCAAAGACGTTCTTCCAGGTGGTTTTGATGTCGTTTTTTTTGACGCTTTCGCTCCAAATAAGCAACCTGAACTCTGGACAGTATCTGTTTTTAAAAAGATGTATGAAATCATGAATAAAAATTCTCTTCTAGTCACCTATTGTTGTCAGGGACAAGCCAAAAGAAATATGATTGAGGCAGGTTTTTCTGTTGAAAAAGTTCCTGGTCCACCGGGTAAAAGAGAAATGTTAAGAGCCCGAAAATTATGATTCCATCTTGTTTTAATATCAGAGTTTATGGCGTGCTGATTCAGGCGGGAAAAGTTTTGGTGACCGATGAAGTACGTAGCGGAATTAGAATGACAAAGTTTCCCGGTGGAGGATTAGAATTTGGAGAGGGAATTAAGGAGTGTCTAATTCGTGAATTTAAAGAAGAATTGAATGTAACCGTGGAGGTTCAAAATCTCTTTTACATTAATGATTTTTATCAAGTTTCGTCTTTTAATGAACAACAGCAACTAGTAAGTATTTATTATAAGGTTGTGCTAAAGAAAGGTGAAATAAAAACTACCGAAATTCCTTTTTTATTTGAAACCAATGAACCCCAATGCTTCAGGTGGTTAAAATTAAATGAATTATCCAGGGATGATGTTACTTTTCCAATTGATAAAATTGTTATTGAAAAATTAATCAATTGAAAAATTTAGTCTTTATACTGAGTGTTTTATTTGTGGTGAGCTGTTCACCTTCTCGTTATGTTGTTCCTTTAACAAAAAAGGAAAAGTCCATTAGTGTTTCCTTTGGAGGTCCAATAATTGAAGAGAGGGGAATCATTACTCCTGCACCTTTTCTAAGTTTTACCTATGCTAAAGGAAAATCGAAGAGTTTAACTTATTTTGGGGGGCTTCAACTCTCTTCGCTTTTGGATGGTTTTTACGCAATAGAGATTGGTGCTTTAAAAGAGTGGAAATGGTGGAGTAAAAAAAAGATAGGCTTTACAACAAATTTTGTAGCCAATGCAATGACCGATAGTCATGACGGAGGCTTTACTTTTTTCCCTCAATTTGATGCAAATCTATATTGGCACTTTATGAGTGATCCTCATTACTTTTGTGATTGTCCAGGAGATCCTAAATGGAGTATGTTTCTTTATGGTGGATTTCAAACTCACTATAATGTGATTTCCGATTTTGATTTAAAAACACCTTTTGCGGATGATTTATTGTTTTCGCCCCACATTGGATTAAGTATGGGGCCAGGCGCATCAAGACTTTCTGCAGAGATTAAATGGATTCAGCCGTGGGTAGATAATACTGTCCACAATCCTCAAATTTGGAATCCATTCATGCAAACGGGAACCTTTGGAGGTTTTTTATCTTTCTACCATAATTTTTGATTAGCGTAAAATTTTAATTGTAATTCTCTCAGAGGAAGTTTCTGCGATAACGAAGAACACACCCCTTGTTTCAGGAAGAAAAATTTGATTTTTTTGGGAAGTAGTTATTAATTTTCCATTCAAATCCATTAATTCAATTTTTTGAATACTTTCAAGGTGAAGTTTTAATGTATTTTCAAAAATTTCAAAATGAACTTCTTGTGATGTTTTAATTTCATTAGTGTTTTCAGGATCTAATCCTATGTATAGAGCCAATCCCCCAGATTGGTTGCCTATAATGAGTTCAGGGTTATGGTCTCCATTTAAATCGCCGATTAGGGGTTTGCTGAATCCACCATCTTGAGTATTGTAAAAGTCAGAAAAATCAAGTTGAAGTGTCGAGGAAATTTCATCCTCGATACTCATATATCCTTGAGTTTTTCCCGATTCTCCACCTACAAGTAAATTTAAACTCCCATTATGATTAAAAAAATAGGGCGTTGAGTAACCGAAAAAAATACCTTCAGAAAAATTTTGAGTAGAAACTTCTCCAAAGTTCTCTACTACAAGGGAATAATCATAATTTTCCTCGCTTTGATTTTCAAAATAAAATAAGCTTCCATTTTGTTCGCCAACAGTAAGGTCAATAGCAGAATCTCCGTTTACATCAAATAAAACAGGTGCGGCATAATTTCCTACATCGATGTTTTCAAATTCTGCTGAAGCAATAGTTAAATCATAAGGCATGTAAGCTTGTGCTTGGTTATTTAAATAGAGAATTTTACCGTTTTGAAGTCCCAAAAGTAAATCGTCATCGCCGTCTTTATCTAAATCCCCTACTGCAGGGTATAAATACTGTTCATCGTAGGATGAAAAATTTAAATAATCTTCGGTAATAAGTTCAAAGGACGGATCATTTTGTGTGCCTACATTTCGAAGAAGGCTTAATGTAGCCTTTCGGTTACCGTTCTTGTTATTTGCGTTATTTCCTACTAAAATATCTTTTAAACCGTCTTGATTTTCATCAACCCATACAGGATAGGCTCCTGTTCCAAAATCCAACATATCCTCAATAAGGAATGAGTTGGTTTGAAATGAAAATGTGTCTTGATAAATACCAATATTTTTGTAGTAGGAAATTTCCTTATTGTTACCAATTAAAGAATTGGTACTTGTGATTAAGAGGTCTTTTTTTGAATCTTGATTTACATCAACATGTGAAGCGTACGGGAAAATATAAAGATCAACCGGATTGTCGTAACTGGGGAAATTGTCATCAATATGAGTGATTTTTCCAACCGATTGACTTCCTCCATTGGTTAGGTAGTTTAAATTGTTGAATGAAATATCCCCAATTAATAAATCAATTGGAGCGTCAAACTCGGACTGAATGGTTGATATTGTACTACCTGCATGTTCTCCTCCCCCAAGAATTGTTAAATTATTTTGAGAACAATTTTGATTTAAGTAGATTTCATTGGTAGTAGCATCCTCTGAAAAGTTACCCCAGCAACTTGATTCCAGTTTGAAATCCAATCCACAGTTTCCCGAATTTTCAATCGACAAATTTCTATGCAGTTCAATGTAAGTTCCTGAATTTTCAAATGTGAGTATATCCAAGTCTCCATCACCATCCATATCGATAATTCCAGGTATGTCTTCGACGGAAACAAAAAGACTGGAAGTAAAATCTCCCAAGTTGGATTTTAGTATCGTACTTTCCAATTCAAATGAGAAATTTCCAATGTTCTTATATACCCTTATGCCACCCGAAGTACCGGTAAAAATATCCGGTAAATTATCGCAGTTAAAATCTCTTAACAGAACCCATTTGTCAAGAGATAATTCAAGACGAATGGGTTGAAAAATTAATTGCTCGTTGGTGAATAGAATCATTCGATTCCCACTTTTATCGAAAGCAATTAAGTCCTGTTTGCCGTTGTTGTCGAAGTCCAGATTACTAAAGATGGGGTAGTTTAAACCACCTTCCCAGGCTCTTGTTAAAGTTCTGTTGTTTTGCGTTACCGATACATCGTAGTTTCTTTCAAATGAAAATTGTCCAATTGAAAAGGTGTTAAAAAGATGTAAAAAACTGATAGTCAAACAAATACGCATTCTATGATTAAATGTAGTAAATTATACTCAATTATCCTTAAATGAATCATTGTTAATCGAGTGGTATGATTTATCTTTGTCGGTCTTATTTGAATAAATTACAATATGCAAAATAAAAAAGCAATCAAGATTTTATTAGCCGTTATTGGGTTAGTTTGTCTTTATGAATTTTCGTTCACATACTTTGCTAGAGATTTTGAGCAAGAAGCTGAAACAATCACAAGTACTCCTGAGGAAGCAAGAGAGTGGTTAAAAGAAAACTCCGACGAAGAGATTTGGTTGGGATACTCCTACATTGAATGTAAAAAAAGAGAAATCAATCTGGGATTGGATCTTAGAGGAGGTGTTTCGGTAACCTTAGAAATAGCAGTTGACCAACTCGTAAGTTCTTTAGTGGGGAGTAACATTAAAAATTCTCTAAAATTTAAAGAAGTCACTCAAAGAGCAAAAGAGCTAAAGAAACTTCAACCCGGAGGTTATGTAGAGCTTTTTGAACAAGCTTACAAAGAGAAAATGAATGGAGAACCTATGGCCAAGTGGTTCGCCGGAAAGAGAGATATTGATGTGAATTCATCCGATAAGGAGGTTTTGGATATGTTGGAAGAATCAGCATCGGGTGCCATAGGTCAGGCAAAAGAGGTATTACGAAATCGAGTAAAACAATTTGGAATAGCACAGCCTGATATTAAATTGGTAGGTAATACGGGTAGGATAGTTGTAGATTTGCCTGGTATAAAGGATATAAAAAGGGTAAGAGGTTTGTTGCAGGGATCGGCCAATTTAGAAATATGGGATACCTACTCATACAGTGATTTAAAAGCATCCTTTGCAGCTTTGGAAGAAAAGGCAAGAGATTATTACAACTTTACAAACCCTCTGGATTCACTCGATTTTGAGGGATTAGGTGAAGAAGATAGTTTGGAATTGCTTTCCAAACGGCAGTTCCCATTGAGCGCCCTTAAAGTTAAAGATCAAGATTTAGGAGGAAATAGAGCTGGTGTGGGTATTTTCAGAGTAGTAGATACGGCCAAAGTCAATGAAATTATTAAAATAGGATATGAAAAGAAACTTTTTAATAAACGTTTAAAATTAGCTTGGTCTTCTGAAACTGATTTGGGTGAAAAATCGAATGCTTTGCAGCTTTATGCTTTGAGAAAAGAATCAACAGGGGGTGCGTATTTATCAGGTGAGTTTATTAAAAGAGCATCTCGTCAAATGCAAGATGGTAAAGATTACGTCGCTTTGGATTTTAAATCAAAAGCTGCTGGTAAATGGGAGAAGATTACCAGTAAATCATATGACCAAAGAGATCAGTACGGTAATGGTAAACCTATAGCTATTGTTTTGGACGGTTTGGTTTATGCTGCCCCTGGTGCCAGCAATGGAGCAATACCCAACGGTAGAACTCAAATTACTCCTGGAAAAATGGAGAATGCATATGAATGGTGTTCTGATTTGGCGAATGTTCTAAATGCAGGAAAATTTCCGGCGCCCGCAAACATTGTACAGGAAACTTTTGTTGGTCCAACGTTAGGTCAACAAGCCATTAATGCAGCGGTTTGGTCCTTTATTTTTGCATTGTGTTTGGTTCTCATTTACATGGTGTTTTATTACAGCTCAGCCGGTTGGGCTGCAAATGTTGCTCTGGTTGCGAATATATTAATTATCATTGGTGTTCTTGCTGCAGCTCCAACGATATCATTAACCCTTCCGGGTGTTGCTGGTATTGTTTTGACTGTAGGTATGTCGGTTGATGCAAACGTTTTGATTTATGAACGAATTCGTGAGGAATTGAAAGTTGGTAAAAGCTTAAAGCTTGCAATATCGGATGGCTATAAACATGCATACACCGCTATTTTGGATGCTAATATAACCACTTTAATCACAGGTATAATTTTGTGGTACTTTGGTACGTCGGTTATTGAAAGTTTTGCCCAAACATTAATCATAGGTATTTTTACTTCTCTGTTTTCAGCGATATTCATTACTCGTTTGATTTTTGACACGTTGTTGGGAAAAGAAAAAAACATCAAATTTTCTACTGAGAAAACCAAAGACTGGTTTACAAAAACAACATACAATATAATATCGTCAAGAAAGAAGTTTTACGTTGCTTCAGGTATATTAATCCTAATAGGACTGTCTTCTATATTTACTAAAGGTTTTGATTTGGGTACGGATTTTTCAGGGGGAAGAACCTATAAGGTGGCTTTTGAAAATGTGCCCGATGTTCAAACTTTAAAATCAGAGCTCAAAGGAGTGTTTTTAGAAAATGGAAAAGAGCTGGAGCCTGAAGTTAAAACAGGGGGTACAGGTAACCTGATTATTACTACAAAGTTTTTAGCAAGTGATGAATCAAAAGAAGCTTCTAATAAAGTAGAGAGCTTTCTGTATGCGGGAGTAAAAAAATACTTACCTGCAGACATGACATCGGAAAAATTTGTAAATCAATACGATGGCAAAAATAAGGGTGTTTTAGAGAGTGCTCATGTTCAGAGTACAATTGCTGATGATATTATCGACGCTTCTTATACATCTGTTGTTTATGCATTGATTGCTATTTTTCTTTATGTGGCCATTCGGTTCCGTAAGTGGCAATTTGGCTTAGGTGCATTGGTAGCTATATTTCACGATGTAATCATTGTGCTTGGTTTGTTCTCCTTATTACAGGACGCTCTTCCATTTGCATTAGAAATCAATACTGCTTTTGTAGCGGCTGTTTTGACGGTTGTGGGTTACTCTATCAACGATACTGTTGTTGTATTCGATAGGGTTAGGGAACGAACTTCAGGGAAGAATTCAGAGGGAATTAATGTTGTGGTTAATAAAGCTCTCAACAGTACGCTGTCTCGTACATTCAATACCTCATTAACCATATTGGTTGTATTATTGGCAATCCTCATTTTTGGAACTGGTTCTTTGCAAGGTTTCGCATTTGCTTTATTAATTGGAGTTATCGTAGGGACTTATTCATCCATTTGTATAGCTTCTCCTATTTATACGGACTTAGTTAGAAAGAAAGAAAATATTTGATTTGTAGTTCAAAATAAAAAAGGCCACTCATTAATGGGTGGCCTTTTTTATTTATGAATATTTTAAAGTCGTTTTAAAAGCTCCTCTCTATGAATTTTAAGAGCTCTCCCAACTCCTTGATTGTTTAAAAATGTTTGAGTTCGTAGACTTAAGTCTCCTTTAGGTATTTCGAAAGGCACGGTGTACTTTATTCCATACTCAACAGGGTAAGTGTTGTCAATACTATAGTAAATTTCTGTCCCTGGGATATTGTTTTCAAGTCTGCACATTAATTTTTCTCCGGATTTATAAACGGTTACAATAGGATCAAGGACAGCCTTGGAAATGTTTGTTTCCTGTTTACTAAATCGATTGAAATGAACCAATATTTTATGAGAAAAATTGTCCCAATTTTTCTTTTCTTTGGGGCTCCACAAAGTTTCAGAAATAGACAATGCTCTCGGGTAAGTCATATAGTAGGCGAATGAAAGTGTTGGAATAACCTCAGTCCATAGGTTAGCTTGTCCACCCATTATGTATTTAGGATTTACACTATCGGGAACGGGTTCGAATTTATATGATTTTTCTAAGCTTAAACTGGCGTAGATTGAATTTTCGACGCTTTGGTCGCCTTGAATGTAATCCAGGTAAGCAAATGTTGTTGGTGACATTACTACTTTATGACCGAGTTTTGCCGCCTTAATTCCTCCCTTCATTCCTTGCCAACTCATTACAGCAGCATCTTTATTTAATTGACCTTCTGTAATTTCATCCCATCCAATCATTTTTTTTCCATTGGATTCAATGATGTGTTGCACTCTATTAATAAAATAGGCTTGCAAATCGTGCATATCTTTCATGTTGTTTTTCATCATAAAATTTTTCACTTCATCACTTTCCTTCCAATATCCTTTATAACATTCATCACCACCCATATGAATGTATTCTCCCGGAAATAGTTTTCCTACCTCTGAATAAATTTTTTCCAGTATTTCATATACTTTTTCGTCCGTAGGATTAAGCATATTTTCAGTATGCATTTTGAAGCTTCCGTCTCCAAACCACTCTGCAAATTTATGACCAACCGAAACTTGAGTGATTTCTTTTTTAGTAGAAAGTTCTGGATATGCAGCCAGTAGTGCCATGCTGTGACCGGGAACATCAATTTCGGGAACTATTGTAATGTTTCGTTTGTCAGCAAATGCAATAATTTCTTTAACTTCTTCCTGAGTATAAAATCCTCCGTAAGTTTTTGGTTCACTTTCGGTAGGTGCAGGACGATTTTCGCCAAATCTTCCATTTCTTTCTCCTCGCCATGCTCCAATCTCAGTTAATTTTGGCAATGACTTAATTTCAATTCTCCACCCTTCATCATCCGTAAGATGCCAATGAAATTTATTGAATTTAAATTCAGACATTTTATTTATATAGTCCTTAACTTCTTCCACAGTAAAAAAATGTCGGCTTACATCCAACATTAATCCTCTCCATTCAAACCGTGGTTCATCAATGATTTTACAATGAGGTATTTCAAAGAGGTTGTTTTCAGAACTAACGGGAAGTAGCTGCTTTAGTGTTTGTAGAGCATTATGGAATCCTCCGAAATCGATTGCTTCAATAAGTATTCCCATTGAATTCACCTCCAGTATGTATCCTTCTTTATTTTTTATTGAATTGTTGAGGTTGAGCTTTATTTTAGTTTCACCTTCGTCGGAGATTTTTATGGAAGTGAGATATTCGTTGAACAGTGTTTTTGCGTATTCAATTTTTTTGAGGTTTGAATTGTCCTGGAACTGGAAACCGTTTGAAATTAGTTTCCCTTTAAATTCATTATAAGAAACAGGTTCTGGAATTATACAGTGATTTGCACTTACGCATAAATTTATCCAGCAAAACATTAGAATCAGAGCTTTTTTCATAACAATTACATTTTTGTATTCGCAATATACGTTACTCTGGTTTTAATACAGATTTTTCTTACCGGACAAATTCAGTATACTGTTCCGGAAAATAACCGGACATTTATAATTTAAACAGTGCAGACATCCAGTAAACTCGACCTTCTGACGGGATTATCCCTGGACCAGGATATGAGTTGGCTCGCTGCGTAAAGTAGTTTTTATTGGTTAAATTATTGACGGAGAACTGAAGCGCTATTTTTTTAAATTGGTATCCAGTCTTGAAGTCGATTACGTAAAATGAGGGTATTAGCCCATACACTCCATTGTTACTTTCCATAGCATTTGTAGCCTCAGAAAACTGTTGAGTTTGAAAATTTACCAAACCGGAAATGAGCCATTTTTTGTATTCATATGTTAAAGAAGATTTAACCGTTAAAAGGGGAACCATTTCTACCCAATTTCCATAAACAATCGAATTTTTTTCTATGTATCTGGAGTAATTGCTGGTTAAATTGGTAGTAAGATTTAAGTTGTGTAAGGTATCATTTAATGAAATGATTTTACCGAGATTTATCCAGTTTGTAACTTCCATTCCAAGAGTTCTTGAAGCTGATATATTTGTTCTGTATTGATAAGTGTCAAAAGTTAAATCGTCGGTTTGCCATATTAATCCAATTCGGTTTGCATAGTGGAGGAGGTATCCGGTAACACTTAAAAAAGCTTTTTTCTTCCAATTTTTACTGTAGGTAATGTCCGCAGTATATCCTTTTTCGTCTTCAATATTTGGATCGACACGCAAGCTCGGAACAACAATGTTAATATCGCTGAAGTTTACGGAACGAAAATTTTTAGAGAGGTTTGCAATCCATTTACCATTTTTTGCAAGGTTGTAAGTTAATCCTGTTCCAAAAAGATGTATGTCTCTGTTACTTGTAAAGTTAGAAGGCGAATTAATTGTAAGAAGGGTATCGTTTGCATTATTTACAACGTATTTATTGTAATACCCCTCTGTGTTAGTACTTATATATTCATATCTATAACCCGGTGTTAAGTATATTTTTTTCGTTAGAAAAAATGTGTTTTCCAAAAATGCAGAGGCATTGGCACTTGGGAATTGATATTGAGAATATTCTGGAGATTCTGGTAAAGTAAAATCTGCATCATAATCTTTAGTTCCGTTTGCTTGAGAAGTTTGTGCCCATCCTTTGTATAGTCTAATTCCGCTGATTAATGCAGCGTTTTTATTTTTTATTTTGTACCGATTAATCCATCTCGTTTCGTTCCCTATATTTTCAAAATCACCTTTTATGATGGCACGTTTAACTAAAGGTAAAGGGTCCGTTCTTTGTGGACTTTCCATGTAACCTACAGAGTTTCTCGATGCGTGAACATAAAATGTTTTGGAATTAATCCATGAGTTGGAATTTAATTTATAGTGCCCAATTAATGCTGCTATATTCCAATCAATACTAAACCAGTTTCTTTCTCTGAAGCTTTGTTGTGGATTTTCGTAAAACTGTTTATCGGTTAATCCTCCGGCTTGTTGAGTTACATAGAAATATTTGGTCAATTGTAATGTTAACTTAAGTTTCTTATTGGGCTGGAACGATAATCCCATGAATGCGGCATGAGAATCGTAACTGGAATTGTTTCGCCAACCATCTCCAACTTTGTAATTGTAAAAGGAATAAGTTTTTAATTTTTTACTTTTTGTAGCAATACTATTGAAAGTTTGAAATTGATTATAGGTGCCAAGACGATTATTGGAAATTAATTCGATTTTCTTTTTTGGATTTTCAGGTCCATCTTTTAAAGTGAAATTTATCATTCCACCAAATTGAGGTCCAAACTGTAAAGAGGCAGCTCCTCTCAATACACTAATTTCTCGAATTGCTTCACTTGGAGGAGTATAGTAGGTTTCAGGATATCCTAAAGCATCAGCACTAATTTCGTATCCATTTTGTCGTGTGTTGTAATGAGCTGTTCGTTTAGGATTTAAGCCCCTTCCTCCAATTCCCAGTTGAAGTCCGGCACCATCATACTCAATTATATTTACTGGAGCATCAATTGTTCGAGTTAGCGAAGATGAGGTTCCTTTTTTTGCATCTTGTTTGATTACAATTTTATTTTTCCCGATTGAAATTTGATCGTCGGATATTTCCTTACCCCGACTTACGGGCTCGCTTACATTTATTTCAACATCTTCAAGTTCTTCAGATTTCGAAAACAAAATCACATTAATTGAGGTGATTTTATCTTTTGCAACGTTTACTTTTTGTAAGGACTCTCTGTAATTTTTGTGCGTAACAATTACAGTATATATCCCCAAATTAAGGTTGGAAAATTCAAATTCGCCTTTTTTGTTTGATGTTAAGTTGATTTTAAGTTCTTCGATGAGTATGTTTGCATCTTCTATTGGCTCATATTCAGTGTTCAATATTATACCTTTTAAACCTGATGCCAATGAAGCATTCGTTAAGGTCATACCAGCAACTAAAAGCACTAGAAAATTTATTTTAGAAAAGGATTTGAACATTTGGGCACAAAAATACTTTTAAAAATGTATTCGTACCTCTTTTTTGATACCCGATTTCTTGTATAACCTAATTAAGTAATGACTTCACTCTAATCTTGCCTTTAAGAAAAATACGCCCAGGCCAATTTGAAGAATCAAAGGAAAAAATAAATTTTGTTTTGTATACATGTTGTTTAGGTTTGGAATAAGGTAGTTTTCAGGTAGGTTTTTTTCGTAATAAATTCTGACGCTTTTTTTGGGCAGGGTGTTTCTCATACTTAAGGCATGGGACTTAACAAATATCTCTCCATTAAGAGTAAATACAAAGTTGTAAAACCTAAGGTTTGATTTTCCATAGTTATATACAGGACATGCAATAGTTGATTCTCCAAAAAAGAATATGTACCAGTTTTTCGTGATTGGAGTCAGCCATCCTAAAATCACTAAGCCTATGAAAAACCACCATTTTGCATAAAAAGGACGTATGTTTTTTCTTAACTTCATTTTAGCAGGTAATGTTCAGATGTTATAATTAACGTATAATTACTCTTATTATGTATAAATTAAAATCCAAAAAAGCCAAAACGTTACCGTTTAATGTTCGGATTGAAACATATTGCAGAGGCCTTTTTGATGAATTACCTTCCAATAAAAGTGTAAAAAAAGCAGTTGTAAAAGGGGTAATACGTGTAAATGGCAGAAAGATTCCTTCCTCTTATTTCGTGAAGGAGGGTGATGAAATAGAGCTTTGGGATATGGAGATTAAAGCTCCTCTTTCTTATGAAATGAAATTGAATGTTGTTTATGAGGATGATTATCTGGCAATTGTAAATAAGCCCTCAGGTCTCCCAACATCAGGTAATTTATACAGAACACTTGAGAATGCAATTCAGGGGAAATTAACAAAAGCAAAAATAAATCCGCTAAAATGGCCAAAACCGGTTCATCGCCTAGATGTATCTACGAGTGGATTGGTCATTGTTGCAAAATCTATTGAAGCTAGAGTTAAACTCGGGAAGATGTTGGAAAATCGAAGCATTGAAAAAACATATGAGGCATTACTTTCGGGTAGGTTAGAGAGGGATAAATCTATTGAGTTTCCAATTGATGGTAAAGATGCTCTGACGGAAGTTTTTATTATTGATTCAAAAAAGAGTTTAAACAATGGTTGTATTACCAAAGTAATGATGAAACCTGTAACAGGAAGAACACATCAATTAAGAAAACATAGTGCTTTAATTAAACATCCTATTATTGGTGACAAAGAATACGGTGAAAAGGGAAATGTTTTGTTGCATAAGGGACTTTTTTTATGCGCCGTTAGGTTGAGGTTTACACATCCGATTACTGCCATAGAATTGGATGTAAAAATCGATTCGCCTGAAAAATTTGATAAATTAATGGAAAGAGAGCATCGGCGTTACTTAAAATTTAGAGGTGTTGGATAGATAAAAAGGTTCAATTAAATTATATTCAAAAAGTAATTTATAATTTTGATGCGTGTACGGTCTTAATCAAAAACATAAAAAACACAATGGTCCTTTGTATGCAGTGACATATTCAGAGAGACATAAACTTCTTTTTACAGGAGGTTCTGACAAAATAGTTGCGGCTTGGGATTTAGAGAAAGGTGAAAATGTGCCATTGTCAATTAAAACAGAGTCAGCAATATTAAATTTTCAATTATTAAACGACGATAAACATCTTTTTATTGGGTTGTTTAACGGGGATTTTTATGTTATTGATATCGATTCTCGTAAGGAAGTTATTTATTCTTCCGATCATAAATTAGGCATTTTTTGTTCATGTTATATTAAGAAAAGGAATATGCTTTTTGTTGGTTCGGGTGATGGTAAACTAACAATCTGGGATGTAGCAAAAAATACTTTGTTACAAACTCATCAGTTTGGTAAGGGAAAAATAAGAGCCATACATAATGTTGATGAAAATGTTTTTATTGGTAATTCAGAAGGTGAAATTTTTCAAATAAATATATTTAATCTTTCTTCCTCAGATTTATTTGCTGAAATTCAGTATCCTATTTTTTGTTTGAACAGTAATGTCAATAATGACGTTTTATTCGTTGGTGATAAAAATGCCCATCTATCAGGTATTGATATTCTAACCAAAACCGTTATTCAATCTATACCGGCTCACAATTGGCCGATTTATAAAATAGAGTGGTTAAACCCTGATGAATTTGCAACTTGCAGCAGGGATAAAATTATAAAAATATGGGATGCAAAATCGTTTAAAGTTAAACAGAGATTATGTTTTCCTGAATTTGCAGGTCATATCAACTCGGTTAACAATTTGGTTTCAATTCCATCAATCAAATCTGTTGTTTCCATTGGAGACGACAAACAAATTTGTCTTTGGAAAAAAAGATAAATCCTTTTTTATCCTTTTGATTTCTCAAAATCTCGCATCAAATTAACAAGAGCTTCAACACTCTTTATATCAAGTGCATTATACATGGATGCTCTAAAACCACCAACAGATCGATGACCTTTTATTCCGCTTATTCCTGCATCAATTGATCTTTGTAAGAATTCATCATTTAATAGCTTGTCGCGCAGAATAAACGTAGGATTCATTACTGATCGATCCTCTGTTTTAGCAGTTCCTTCAAATAATGAATTTCTATCGATTTCGTCATAAAGTAAACTTGATTTGGCCAAATTTCTTTTTTGTATTTCTTCTACTCCGCCAATTTCTTTTAGCCATTCCATAGTGAGCATAGTTGTGTAGATGCTAAAGCAAGGAGGAGTATTAAACATTGACTCTTTATCGATGTGAACCTGATAATCAAGCATACTTGGTATTGTTCTTCCTGTTTTACCCAAAGCATCTTTTTTTACAATGACAAGTGTAACTCCTGCAGGACCTAGATTTTTTTGTGCACCAGCGTATATTAAGTCGTATTTTTTGATGTCGACTTCTTTTGTCATTATATCACTGCTCATATCGCATACCAGTCTTAAATCCGTATTGGGAGCTTCCTTAAACTGGGTACCAAATATTGTATTGTTGGATGTATAGTGTAAAAAACTCGCATTATGCGGAACATCGAATTTTTTTGGAATATAACTGAAGTTTTCGTTTTTACTTGACGCCACTTCATGAATATTACCCAATAACTTTGCTTCTTTTATTGCTTTTGAACTCCAGGTTCCAGTATTGATGTAGGCTGCTGTTCCTTGCTCAGGAAGAAGATTTAGTCCACTCATATAAAACTGCATAGAAGCTCCTCCTTGAAGAAAAAGAATTTCATAACCTTCAGGCACTTTCATTAAGTCTTTCACTAGTTTTACAGAATTTTCCATAACGGCCATAAATTCTTTACTTCGGTGACTTATTTCGGCAATTGAAAGTCCTGATTCGTTATAATTTACTAAGGATTCTGCAGCTTTTTTAAATACTGATTTTGGTAAAATACACGGTCCAGCACTGTAGTTGTGGATTTTCATCGATCAAAAGTTTCCGCAAAGAAATGATATTTATTGTAAATGCCCAATATCATTTCGGAGTAATTTCAAATTTTGATGATGTTCAGTGGGGGATTAACTTTTTTGAAAAAATCAACAAATGCACCTAAATTTTTTTTTAGGCTAACCTAAAAAAAATGTATATTTACGCTAAAAACTACTGCGTTTTGCAAAAGCTTATATTTTTTTTACTCTTGTTCGTTTCTTTTCTTGGATTTTCTAAATCAGGTAACGTATTTGGAGTTGTAAAAAGTGAAAAAGGACCCTTGGCTTTTGTTAATGTTTTTATCGAAGGAACGAGTCACGGAGTTTTTACGAATGAAAAAGGTGAGTTTCTACTAAAGTCAATTCCTTACGGAGAATATGTTTTACGAGCTCAATTGTTGGGGTATGCAAATTTTAGTACCCCTTTAAATGTGAATTCGATTTCTGTTGAGGTAAATCCTGTTTTAAAGGAGTCCGACAATCAAATTGATGAAGTTGTTGTATCGGGAACACTTAAACCAATAAGTAAATCGAACAGTCCGGTTCCGGTCGAGGTATACAGTAACGAGTTTTTCAAAAAAAACCCCACTGCTTCTGTTTTTGAATCAATGGCAAATATAAATGGTGTTCGACCACAATTAAATTGCAACATTTGTAATACGGGAGATATTCACATTAATGGGCTTGAGGGACCTTATACTATGGTTTTAATTGATGGGATGCCGATTGTAAGTGGCTTATCAACTGTTTACGGTTTGATGGGTATTCCGCAGTCTTTAATTAATCGAGTTGAAATTGTTAAGGGCCCTTCATCGACACTTTATGGTTCCGAAGCTGTTGGTGGAATAATCAATATTATAACAAAATCTCCGCAAAGCGCACCTCAATTTAGTGCAGATGTTTTTGGTTCATCATGGGGTGAATTAAATTCTGATATTGGAGTTAAGTTTAAAGCAAAAAAATCGCATAGTTTAATTGGGTTAAATCACTTTAATTACAAAAATAAAATTGATAATAATCATGATGGTATTACTGATTTAGCTTTACAGGATAGGATTTCGGTGTTTAATAAATGGAGTTTTGATCGAAAGGAAAATCGTTTATTCACAATAGCAGGAAGGTACTTGTATGAAGATCGTTGGGGCGGCGAACTTAATTGGACTCCTGAATTTAGAGGAGGAGATTCCATATATGGAGAATCGATTTATACCAATCGGTGGGAGTTATTTGGGGTTTATCAATTACCCATCAAAGAAAAAGTCAATTTTTCATTTTCAGCAAACAGTCACGACCAAAACTCAGTGTATGGCACTACGGAATATCTCGGACATCAAGATGTTTTATTTGGTCAATTAACTTATTTTAAAAACATAAAAAAACACGATATTACTGCAGGAGCTGCTTATCGATATACTTATTACGATGACAATTCAGCGGCTACGATTGAGCCGAGTGAAATTCATTTACCAGGTATTTTTGTTCAAGATCAAATTCAGTTTTCTAAACAGTCCATATTATTAATGGGAGGAAGGTACGATTACAATACAAACCATGGGAATGTTTTTTCTCCAAGGGTAAATTACAAATGGACTTCCAAAAGTAAAAAGACAATTTTACGATTTACAGGTGGTAATGGTTTTAGAGTAGTTAATGTTTTTACAGAAGAGCATCAGGCGTTTACGGGTACTCGACAGCTAATTATTCGCGAGGAGTTAAAACCTGAAAAATCATGGAATGGAAATGTAAATTTCGTACGGAAATTTCTACTTAAAAACGATGTTTTTTTGAGTTTTGATTTTACAGGATTTTATACTCATTTCAGTAATCAGATTTTACCCGATTACAGTACCGATCCAAATGCCATTATATATGATAACCTGGATGGTTATTCAGTTTCGAAAGGACTCTCTATGAATACGGATTTTTCATTTCCAAATGGTTTAAATATTCTTGCTGGGGGTACTTTAATGGATGTTTCCTTTACAGAACAATCGGTAACGGAGCGTCAAATTTTAACAGAAAGATTTACGGGTACCTGGGGAGTGTCGTATGAACTGAAAAAGAAAGGTTTAAGATTTGATTATACGGGTAATTTTTACAGTCCTATGTTGTTGCCTTTACTGGGGAGTAAAGATCCTCGTAATCCGAAATCACCTTATTGGAGTCTTCAAAATTTTCAAATCACTAAGAAAATTAAGAAAAGCTGGGAGGTTTATTGTTCAGTAAAAAATATATTGAATTTCACTCCTCCGGATAACAGTATTTGGGGCTCTCACGATCCTTTTGAAAAGTTAAACAATGCAGAAAATCCAGGTGTTGATCCTGCTGATCCAGATGACCTGGGATTTGATCCTGCATATATGTTTGCTCCCAATCAAGGAATTAGGGGCAATTTTGGAATACGATACACTTATAAAAAATGAAAAAGCTGATTGTTTTATTATTTTGGACAATATCCTTAAATACTCTTGGACAAGAAATTAATTGGGTTACGTTTGATGAGTTACCGAGTTTGTCTCAAAAAGAACCAAAACCAGTTATGGTTTTTATCCATACAGATTGGTGCAAGTACTGTTTGATGCAAGAAAAAGTTACGTTTAGGGATTCCTCTGTAGTTAGTCAATTGAATGAAAATTACTACTGTATAAAGTTAAATGCCGAGTCCAACGAAAAAATCTATTTTCTGAACAGGATGTATACTAAAAAAGGGAACACACACTCTTTATCATGGGTTTTAGGTGCTCAAAATAATGAGTTAACCTTTCCAACTACAGTAGCTCTTTCTCCTCAATTTCAAATTACCAACAGGTGGGTTGGATATCTTTCGAAAGAACAGCTGCGAGTTGTTAACTGAGTGGATTACATTTATTATCCTTCTACTCGTGGGCATTAAATTTTTTAGGAGCCAATTCTGGATTTCGCCTGTAAAATTCATGCTCAGTTTTATGCGGTATATGAGTTGACTTTAAACACCAGTCTGCAAATAATTCTTCTTTCTCATTTTTTGTTAAATGATAATTTAAATCAGATTTTCTAAGTTGAGTGGTAATGTGATTAAGACAAATTGCTGTAGATACACTGATATTAAAACTTTCTGAAAATCCTACCATAGGAATTTTTACAAACTCGTCAGCGTGGTTTTTTACAATCTCAGATATTCCCTCTCGCTCATTTCCCATGACTAGCGCTATTTTTCCTTTGGTGATGTCGAGTTCATCTAAACTAATGTCATCGGTATGTGGCGAAGTGGCTACAATTCTGTATCCTTTTGATTTTAAATTGTTTAAGCACGACAATGTGTTGTGCTTTTGTTGATTGTATTTTTTTATGTTAACCCATTGGTTCGCCCCTTTTAAAACAAGAGGATTAATGGTATAGTTAAATTCGTTTTCTATGATATGTGTGTCTTGTATTCCAAAACAATCACACGATCGAATTACTGCACTTGCATTTTGAGATTGAATAATATCTTCTAATACCACTGTAATGTATTTAGTGCGCTCTTGAAGAATCTTGTGAAATTTTTCTCTTCTTTCCTTTTGAACATAAGCTTGTAAGAACTCAATAAATTTATTCCGTGTTGCTTTATCCATACACTTTTAATTTGGTTTTAAACGAAATATCAAACCGTAAACTAAATACGGTTTGTGTTTGTATTCTTGTTATATAACTTCAAAAAAAGATAAAATGAATACCGTCGTTCACTGCAAATTAAATGGAAAAAAATTAAGAATAACAAATAATGCAATTGAAATCGAAGATTCGTGTTTACAAGAAGAGCTGATTAAAAGTTTGATTGATTGTAAGGCTAAAACACCTCTTGGAGAAAGCTCATTGCCTTTGTTTTTCAATAAATATCTAAGAAACTATGAAATTTCCGAAATAGTACTTAGTGAAAGCGTTCCACGTACTATTTATCAAACGAATTTTGAAGAAATGTATATTGATAAAGAAATAGAAGTAATGGCTGCATAAGTTAATAATTAAAGGGGAATTCCAATTTATATACTTTTAATGAAGTAACCTTCTCCACAAAAATCTGTGTATAATAACATATAGATAGAATGTTTTTTTTAAATAAATATTTTTTCTTTGTTAGTATCCAGTTATGAAACAAAATCAATTGAATGCATTAATACAGCTTTTGGATGATCCTGATGAAGGTGTGTATCGTCACATTCGTGAAAAGTTTATGGAGATGGGGCTTGATGCAGTTCCTCATTTAGAAAACAATTGGGAAAGTTCTGAGGAGATTTTTGTTCAACAACGTATTGAAAACTTAATTCACTCTATAAAATCTTTTGATGTTTTTCAGCAACTCAAAAATTGGAAACAGAATGGTGGTCAAAATTTGCTAAATGGTGCAATTTTAGTTGCAAAGTATCAATATCATAATATTGATGAAGAAAAAATCAGAAGTAAGATTAACCAAATTAAGCAGGATGTTTGGATAGAGTTGAATGATGATTTAACAGCCTTTGAAAAAATAAAAGTTCTGAATCATATAATTTTTAATTTACACGAGTATAAAGGAGATCGAAAAGATTATCATAATCCAAAGAATTCCTTCATAAATCGAGTTTTGGATAGCAAGAAAGGAAGTCCTCTCTCCATTGGAATACTCTACGCTGTCATTGCCCAGGGACTGGATATACCGGTTTATGGAGTTAATTTACCTCATCATTTTATTTTGGCCTATGAAGATGAGTTTTTAGCTAATTTTGCTCCAGAAGAAATGGCTACCCCTGGAATTTTGTTTTATGTGAATACATTCAGCGGTGGGGCCGTTTTTGGTAAGCAAGATGTGTTGGATTTTTTAAAGCAAATTGAAATTGAACCAAAAGAAGAGTTTTTTAAACCTTGCAGCAATATCGCTATTGTTAAAAGAATGATAACCAACATATGTTATTCTTATGAAAAGGTAAATAAACCAGAAAAAGAAGCTCATTTTAGGGAGTTATTGAATCTTTTCAATTAATACTTTTTAAGTAATAAAAGTCTTCTTTTATCTTGAATTTTTTAACCTCAAAAATCTTGACAAAACCTAAAGCCTATTAAAACCCTATATTTAAATTATGAAGTTTAGCAATTATTCATTAACAAACGAGGTGAAAAGAGGAGTTGATGGTATGGGGTTCAAAAAACCCACTGATATTCAGTTTAAGTCGATTCCGTCAATTTTAAAAGGTGAGGATGTTCTTGGGATTGCTCAAACTGGAACTGGCAAAACTGCTGCTTTTGCCATACCAATAGTTCATAAGGTTCAAATTTCAAGTGTTAAGGGTAGAAAGGATGGTGTTCGTTGCTTGATTATGGTTCCAACCAGAGAACTTGCGCAACAAATTCAAGATGTTTTTAATAAAGTCGCTAAATATACTACAGTAAAAACATACGCTATAATTGGGGGCGTTGACCAAGATCCTCAAATAGAGAAATTAAATAAAGGAGTGGATGTATTAATTGCAACGCCAGGTAGAATGTTTGATTTAATTTCTCAGGGTTATTTGAGTTTACACAGGATAAATACTTTGGTTCTTGATGAGGCAGATCGGATGCTGGATTTGGGATTTTATAAGGATATTCAAGATGTTTTAAAAAAGTTGCCTAAAAAACGTCAAACTTTATTTTTTTCGGCAACAATAAATACAAAAATTAAAAAACTGGCTTATTCTCTTGTAAATAACGCCATAAGAATACAAATTTCTCCTAAAGATCCTGTTTCTAAAAATGTAAACCATTTTGTGTCATCGATTGAGATGGATGATAAGAGGTTTTTTTTGGAAAACCTTATTAACAAAGATGCAACCAAAAAAATCATGGTCTTCGTTAGGACACAGGTTCGAGTAGAAAGAGTAGCCAAGGCAATGGAAAGAGTAGGAATCAATGCTCTCATCATTCATGGTGGAAAAGATCAAAAAGAAAGAAATCAAGCACTTAAAAAATTTAAGGAAGGCGAAGTAAATCTTTTAATAGCAACTGATGTTTCAGCACGAGGTGTGGATGTTCCAGGAATAGAATTGGTAGTGAATTATGATTTGCCGGATATCGCTGAAAACTATGTTCACAGGATAGGTAGAACTGGTAGAGGTAATCAAAAAGGAGAAGCTCTTTCTTTTGTATCGAAAGGTGAAATGGACTTGTTGTTAACCATAGAACAATTTTTAGGAAAAAAAATCCCTCAAATTGAAATTTCAAAAAAAGAATATCAAACGATATTGGATTTGACCAATGAAAAAAGTCTCGATGATTTATTGGGTCAAATTGAATTTGAGATAGAAAATGAAGGTAAAAAAGCGAAGAAGAAACGCAATAAAAAGAAATAGAACAGGTCTTTAGTACATTGAAATTGTCTTAGCGATTGATGAACATTCAATTGTTTTTAATTCTTGATAATCCTCAACTTTTATTAGTTTTATTTCTTGTTGATTTAAACAACGATTGTAAGCTTATTTCAAATTGGTTAAGTTGCTGAATTTGTGTAACTTTTCAGAAACTTGATTGTTTGATAAAAGTGCTATTTAACTAACTACCTATGCTTAAGAACTTTTTTCTCGACAAAAAGAAGATATTACTTGTTTTTACGGTTATATATTCTGTGTTTAGTAATGATTTACTTGCGCAAACCTGCCCGGCCTCACAAAATCAGTCTCAATGGCCCACTCATAGTAATTGGTTTTTTGGTCAAGCTCAAATGATGAATTTTGGAGCAGCTGGTACTGGTGCTCCATCTGTGTCAACAAAAGTAGGACCGGGTTCTCCCTATCCTGCATATGAATCTTGTGCATCTGCAAGTGATGAGGATGGTAATCTCGTAATTTATACGAATGGAGTTAAGTTATGGAATGGTGCGGGACAAGAAGTACATGTTGGTCCTTTATCTGGTCCTTCACAAAGACTTAAATCAGGAGCTGAGAATCCAACAGGAGCTACCGGTTCTGCTGTACAAGGTGTATTAATAACAAAACATCCTCTAAACGATAATGATTATTATATTTTCACAACGGACGATGCAATTGGAGGAATTAATGGAATAACGTATGGTTTTAATTATAGTATATACAGTAAGACTGACGATACTTGTTCCGCACCTCAAAGAATAGGTGGATTTCGGGCTACAGAACAAGTATCGGCTACTTTTCATAAAAATGGTCTGGATATCTGGATAGTTACGCACGAAGCTATAATAGACGCAGTTACAAATAATTATCATGCCTATCTTTTGGGATGTAGTGGCTTGAATACAACTCCTGTTGTATCTGGTGTTGGGTTTGATGTTTTATCAAGAACTCAATTTACTAATTGGGCGGGGAATCTTGTTAATACCTCTGAGTTTTCTAATGAAAGAGGATCAATAGAGTTTCAACACAATCCTACTTTACAAACCACCATTAAAGCTGCAGCTACATTCCATTGTGGACAAGGAACATGGGATCCTGTTAATGCAATTTCTTTGCTTGACTTTAATACTCAAACAGGACAGTTTTCGAATAATCAAGGATTAGGAAGTACTGATGTTTCTCAGTCTAATCCTTATGATTGTGAGTTTTCTCTCGATGGATCTAAATTATACGTTTCCTACATGGCTGATCCCTGGAGTGGTCCTTTACTGGGTAGAATAGGAGTGTTTGATGTTGGTACAGGGGCTTACACTGAAGTTGGAAACACAGGAAGTGATGATATTACGATTGGTTCATTAAAACTTGGAGGAGACGGAGTTGTTTATGCGGCACAATTCAACTCAACAAGTTGGGCTTATCAAAATGACTTAATAACATCTGATGGTTCCACCATAAATACTTCCGGTTTAGCAGCGGGAACAAACTCAGTTGGATATGGATTGCCAAATATGTTTGTTCCTCCCCAGGATTGGCTTGAAATTCAAGATCCAGGGGTTTTAACAGATTGTGATTTACCCGTCGATTTGCAAACCGATTGGTTATGTAAAGGGACAAGTGCTGAAAATACCTCAGGACATGAGAATGCTTACTCTGTCTCAAGTTCTTGCTCGAGTTGCTCTATTGATCCTATAACGGGTGTTTTTGATGCACCGGGTCCCGGAACGTATAAAGTTTATTTTGAAATTTGTACTATCAAGGATTCAATAACCTTTTCTGTTGGTACTTGTGGTTGTGATGCAGATATAAGTAATTCTCAGCCCATTTGTGTTGGTGAAACTTTTTTATTGGATACTGCAGTGGTTTCTTCAAGTGGAGTAGGAGTTTGGTCCATAGATTCTGTCCCAACTTCTACTGGTGTTAGCGCAACAATGAATGACTCAGGTTCCGATACTTTATTTGATGCTTCTGCACCTAATACAAAGTATGGTATATATAAATTGAAGTTTACAGTAGACAATTCTTGCCAAGATTCTATGTACATTGAAGTGAAAAAAATTCCAACGGTTGTCGTAGACCAAATAGGTCCGTTTTGTGATGACTCGGTAGCCGTAGTAATGACTGCAATACCAGCAAATGGAGGAGATGTAACTGGAGTTTGGCAAATAGACAATGGGATTCCTTTTGTTGTGCCTAATTTTGATCCCGTAGCCCTTGGGCCAGGAAACTATACGGTTAAGTATGGTGTGGATAGTTTGGGTTGTTTGAATGCGGATTCTATTAATGTATTGGTCAAAGAAAGACCGATTCCTTCGATTGATTCAATAGGGCCATTTTGTGCAGACGAGCCCGCTGTTAGTTTAACCATTACTCCCGCAAGTGCGGATTCTGGACTTTGGTCTGGAGATGTTTCTCTTCCGTCAACTTTTGATCCAAGTTCTTTAACATCAGGACAAAAAGAGGTGATTTATACCATACCTGGTTTATGTGGAGCTGCAGATACTTTAAATGTCATGGTTAATCCGTTAAACGATGCATCCATAAATACGCCACAAAATAAAGATTCTTTGTCGTTTTGTGTTTTGGATCCAAACCCATTATTAACAGTGAATCAATCGGGTGGTACCTGGAACAACGCTGCAGTCAATCAAACGGGAACAGATATAGAAATCGATCTAGCATCACTTGGCGTGGTAGTTGATGAAATGCTGATATATACCATCCCTGATCCTTGCGAGGATAAGGATACAATTTGGGTTACTACCACCAGTCAGCTTGACGCCTCTATTACTTCAGTTGGTCCGTTTTGTGATACAGATTCCCCTGTGATTTTATCTGTGGTAGATGCAGGAGGAACATTTAGTGGAAATGGAGTTGATCCGACTACAGGTGAATTTGACCCTGCCGATGCAGCGGCTTTAGGATCAAGTCCACACACTATTACTTATACAATACCTGGTAATTGTGGTGATGTAAAAACCATTGATATTGTTGTAAATAGTACGCCTGATCCTTCAATTACCAATATTAACACTTCTTTTTGTGAAAATCATGGCGATGTTGCTTTAACTACCTCGGAGCCAGGTGGTGCTTGGGTTGAAATCACCAATACTAATGGAGGTCTTAATTCCACAGGATCATTGTTTACAACTACATCTTTGTCGGGTCAGTTTGAGTTGGAATATGGTTTTTCAGGTCAATGCCCTGCATACGATACGATAACTTTTGAAGTTATTGATATGCCTACTATAACTTTTCCTTTCCAGGATACTCTGTGTGAAGATGATGCATCAATTTTAGTTTCAGTAAGCGTTGTTCCTTCCAGCTCTGTTTTAACTTGGACGGGTGATGTAGATGCATTGGGTAATTTTGACCCCAGTGGCAATATCGGCGATAATGATATAGATTTAAGTGCTGATAATCAGGGCTGTATTACTACGAATTCACTAAGGATTCATGTTCTTGAAAGAGCAGATGCTACATTGTTGCCTGTTGCCAATGTTTGCGTATCAGAAGCGCCATTTTCAATTGGGACAGTTTCAGGCTCTACAGGTGGAACTTGGTCAGGAACGGGGATAACGGATGTAAATAACGGTATTTTTGATCCCTCTGTTGCAGGTGATGGAACTTTTGAAATCCGGCATACAATTAGTGGTAAATGTGGTAGTTGGGATACTGTTTTAGTTACTGTTGAAGGGACTCCTGATCCAACTATTACTCCTCCATCAACTGTTTGTGCTGGTTCTAATCCATTTACCTTAACAGCTGCTACTGCAGGAGGAACTTGGGGAGGTGATGTTAGTGCAAGTGGTACCTTTAATCCAACTACAGGGGGTTCTTATACGGCTACCTATACATTAACCAATCCTTGTCAGGCTGATACCGCGATTTCATTTGATGTTCACGAGGTTCCTGTTACTGCTTTATCCGTTACCCCAAGAATGGGTTGTGCTCCATTAAATGTATTAGTTTCTGATGAGTCGGGAGAAACACCTGTTCAGAGCTCATGGGATTTTGGAAATTCCAATACGTCAACTGATGTCTCTGGAACAGTAAATCAAACGTACTCTTCTTTCGGATGTTTTGACATCAAATTAGTAAACGTTTATGCGAACGGTTGTACAGATAGCACTACACTTTCCAGTGCAGTATGTACCTATGAAATTCCAACAGCTGATTTTTCATGGTCGCCTGAAATATTGGATGTGGACAACAATGTCGCTGTGTTTGAAAACCAATCTTCTCAAGACGCGTTTTCTTTTGAATGGGATTTTTCAAATGTAGTATTGCCGTCACAATCTAATCCAGTGACTACGGCCAGTCCTCAAACATCAATTGATGAAAATCCGACGGTAGCGTTTAATTCTTCAAATGGAGATACTGTTAATGTTAAGCTTAAAGTTACCAATTCAAATGGCTGTTCGGATTCAATTGTCAAGCCCGTTATTATTCGTGATAAGTTTTCAGTGTTTCTTCCAAATGCTTTTACACCGAATGATGATGGCACAAATGATACGTTTTTTCCAGTAGGTAGAAATTTAGAATTTGGTGATAATTATGATTTTAGAATTTACAATCGTTGGGGTACTTTAATTTGGATGAGTAAAATTCCATACCAAGGATGGGATGGAAGAGTTACCGAGCTATCTCCATCGAGTGGTAAAATTGCCCAAATGGATGTGTACGTATGGCGACTTGTTGTTGTTGATCCTTTCACAGGTAAAGAGCACGAAATGATAGGTACTGTTACACTTATGATGTAAGAGTTTACATTTAAGCTTCAAGGTGTTTGGATATTCCGGCTTTGAAGGTATTGCAATGGGCGTCCAAGATGATTTTTATGTCTTTGGAATATCCCCCTCCCATAGTTGTTGTTACCGGAATAGAGTTTTCTTTACATATATTGAATACAAATTCATCTCGTTTTTTACAGCCCTCCAATGTTAAGGAAAGCCTTCCGAGTTTATCGGATTTTAAAACATCGACTCCGGACTGATAAAAAGCAAATTCGGGTTGAAATCTATTGAAGATTTCTTTTAAATTCTTTTCAAGAATAGTTAAATAATCAAGATCATTTGTCGAGTCGGGTATAGAAATATCCAAATCTGAAGCAGGTTTATGAAGTGGATAGTTTTTTTCGCCATGCATACTAAATGTATAAACTCTGGGTTCGTTGGATAATATTTCGGCCGTTCCGTTGCCTTGATGAACGTCTAAATCTATAATTATTATTTTTTTGACCAGTGAATTATTCAATAAATGCATCGAGGCTATGGCTTGATCGTTTAATAAGCAGAACCCTTCAGGTTTATTGGAAAAAGCATGATGCGTTCCACCGGCAATATTGAATGATATTCCGTCATTTAATGCTTGCATAGCTGCTTCGATGGTTCCATTTGTAATGCATATTTCTCGCTGCACAAGACGATTATCTTGCTTAAAACCCGACGCTCTTTCTTCAGTTTTTGTGAGCTCTCCATTAAACAGTTTTTTTAAGTAATTGTTGTTGTGAATACTGTAGTCGTAAATATGCTCCATTGTAGGCTCGAAAAAGTTTGATTCTTCAACAATACCCTCATGCACCAATTGTAAGGGAAGAAGTTCATATTTTTCCATAGGAAATCTATGATTTTTTGGAACGGGATGAACGTATATAGGGTGAAAGGCTATTTTGAACATCTTAACAGGAATATAGTCATATATTAAGCTTAAATTATACTCCAAACAATTAATTCAATGTTTTATTTCTTTGAGAATACGCCAATGGTAAAATTAGTTGAGGAATGGAGTTTAACGTAATAATTTCCTTTTGGGATATGTGATAAATCCAATTGGTTTTCAGTCAGTACTTTTTTAAGAATCAACTGTCCTAAAGTGTTATATATAGTTGCTTCGTAATCTATGAAATTGCCTTCAAAAAATAGTGTGGTATTTACGGGGTTTGGATATGCGTTCAGCTTGATTTTTTTAATCTGTTTAATAGATGAAGGTACGCCTCCAGAAGTTGTTTTATAAATTTTACCATTTGATCCACAAGCAAGACCTATTGTGTCGTTGAAAAAATGAACACTATTTAGGTTATTAAGTGAATCCATACTCCAATTGTTCCAACCATTATTTTCTATATAAACTGTACTTTTGAAACCTACAACAATGGTTTTAATATAGCTGTTCTCTTTATGTGTGAAATGAACATCTTTTAACCAGTTTCCATCGTTGTCGATTATTGAAATATCTCCGATAGAAAGGTTATGCTCCGAGAATTCTGCATAACTGCCGTTTGTTCCAACAATAGATCCAATTTCAGAATCTTTTTTTTCAATTGTGAAAAAGGTTTCAGGCTGATTTGTGTTTTTATAGGTCCAGTTTTCACCTGAATTTGTACTGAATAGATAAGAACCTGTAGCTCCTACTGCTACAATTAAGGTGTCATTTAAAAAAGAGACATCATTCAGTATGTAAATGGATTGACTACCTAAATTAATCCAGTTTTCGCCGCCATCTTCTGTTTTAAATATATTTCCAAAGTCTCCGACGGCAATTCCTGTTGAGTCGTCTTTAAAGTCTATTCCGTTTATGCTTCCGTTGTGAACGGATTGCTCTGTCCAAATTGTTCCTTCATTTATTGTTTTGAATATTTTTCCATTGCTGGTAGTAAAATAACCAACAGATGTATTTAAAAAATGAATGTCGGTTATACTTCCTGATGCTGACGTAGCTATTTCTGTCCATGAATTACCGAAATCGATACTCTTGAGAAGAATACCATTTTTCCCTCCGCAAAAAGCATTCTCATCAATGATTTCTATTTTTATTAAATCATTATTTGTCGTTGAGTTAATTTCTTCCCAGTGACCAAGGGCTGGAAGAGTGTAAAAAAATAGAATAAGAAATCTGATATTTTTCATAGTCAATTTCAGTGTGTTTAATCCCCTATGTTATTTTCATTAAGTACTTTAAATTCAATTCTTCTGTTTCTAGATGATTCTGTTTTTTTGAATATAGGTGATGATTTTCCATACCCCTTAGCTGTTAATACATCTTTTCCAATGCCTTTATTAACCAAATAATTCACAACCGATTCAGCTCTTTTTAATGATAGTTCAATATTGTATGAATCAGAACCTTTAACATCGGTATGTGCACCTATTTCAATTCTTAAAGATGGATTTATGATTAACAACTTGTAGAGTTTATTAAGTGCTCGTTTTGATTCAGGTTTTAATGTGTGTGAATTGTACTCAAAATAAATGTTGTCGATTATTATACCATTAGATGTGTCAATTTTTTGCAGTTTTAGTTCTGTTTTTAAAGTATCAGGTTTAATGTTGTGATGAGTTGAAAACAGAATACTTTTATTAAAGTATCCGTTTTTTTGTGCTATTATTTCATAAGTTTTGTTGGGAATGATTTGGAACGGTTCGTTCGTTTCAAATTGACTTTCATGGTGTTTTTTATCATTGGTCATTTTCACACTGAAAATAACTCCTTCTAAAAACCTTTTTTCCTCATTATTCTCATAGGCGAAGAGGGTTAAATATTTTTTAGTAATTGTTTTGACGAGAAAAATATCGTCTAATCGAATGTTTTGGTAGTAGGTTTTTGCTTCTTCTCTGTTGGAAACAATAAAAGCTGTTTCTTTATCCTTTTTAACGTAGTACCAATCATCCCATGAAGTATTTATCGGTTTATCCAGTAATGTTTTGTTTTTAGCCCTGCCATTTTTGATATTCGTTTTAAACACATCTAATCCACCAAATCCGACATGACCGTTTGAGGAGAAGTAAAGTGTTTTTTCATCCGGACTGTAAAATGGAGTCAAATCATTACCCATAGAATTTATTTTTCTACCCAGATTTTCAAGCTTAGAAGTATTTAAATTTTCATCAAGTGTTGCCATCCATAAATCATAACCTCCATTACCACCAGGCATTGTACTTGCAAAAATAATTTTGGTAATGGTATCTTTTTTATGTCCCCTCTTTAAATAACTCATAAGGGTTGGATGTGTACTTGAAAAGTCATTGTTCTTGTCATTTATTTCTGATCCCAATGGTATAGGATCACTCCATATACTGTCAGTTTTTATTGAGCAATGTATTTTACAAATAGTATTCCCTTTGGAGTTTTTTTTACATCGAGTAAAAAGAAATTTATTTCCGTCGTTACTAAAGCATCCATTTGATGTATGTGAGTATGCTTTGTTAATTACTTCAGGGATAAACAGGTGTGCAGTGTCAAAATTTTCCTCATTAATTTGTTCCGAAACGTATACTTGAAAAGTAGGTGCAGAATCTAAATAATTTGTGTAAGTCATTGTTGAATCAACAGCAATTGATGAAAAGTATAATTTGTTTTTAAAAATAAAAGGCGATAAATCGGTGTAAGATGAATTGATGTTTTTTGGGATTCTTTTTATTGATATTTCAGAATTTTGAATTGATTTTAAAGATAATTCACAACTTTGTATATGATTTTTACATAGTTTTTTATAAAGTACTTTGTCATAACCTGTGTAGGTTTTATTAAAATTGATAAAATGTTTAAGCGCGAGTTCATAGTTTCCCAATATCATTTGGATTTCTGCAAATTTGAATTCTGATTTTGGAAATACTCCTTTTTGAATTTCGAATAATTCATAATACCATTTAGCAGCTTCATTATAATTAAATAATTGTTCATTTAATTCAGCAATTTTTAAATATACTTCTGTATTATCCCCTTGGTTTTTTGCAATGTCTTCGTATATTTTTAAAGCGGCAAATTTTTTGCCTTCTTCGAGTAAACTTTCTGCCATTTTCAATTTCGTGCTTTTGTATTGGCTTAAACCTAATATGGAAAGAAAGCAAAATAGTAATGTTGTTGTAAATTTTCTCATCATAATAAACGATCACCAGGAATTATGTACTTCATATTTTTCGCTCCTTTAAACATCCTATTGACAAACGATATAGAGATTTCAAAAGCTCCTCTTGATTTGCTGACAGGCATAAGGCCTGAAATGTTTAAATCATAGCCGACATCAATACTCCAATTGTCTTGATTCATTCCAATTGTAAAATTAAGAGCATCGCCTAATCGTGCGTAGAGTCCAACTTTTAAATCGATTTTTTCAACCGTTTTTCTACCTAAATAATAAATTAAGTCAGTTCCTATAATGGCATTTATATTTTTGTTTTGTGATGAAAACAAAAAAGATGGATCTAAATCAAACTTTCTGTTTAATGTGTAAATTCCAGAACCGTGAACGGTGTATTTTCGAGCAAGAGTGTTTTTATCACTGAAAAAGCTGTAATTGGGTCGATTCAAATGAGCTACGCTGAAGCCAAACATTGCCTGATGACCCATTTCGTCATAATATGTCCAAGACGCACCTAGGTTAATATCAAACTCCATTATAAAATTATTTTCTAAGACCTCATTACTTGTAATCGAACCAAAATTTGCAGTTTCGAATTGGAATTGATTTTCAAAATTTAATTTAGATAGGTCAATACTTTTTTGGAATCCGCCCAATGAAATTCCCGCTGTGAGTATTTGGTTTTCTTTTTTAGTCAAGAAATGATGATAGCTACCACATACGTTAAGTATGTTTTCGCTGAGTCCACCATTACCCGATTTGTCGTTGAGAACTTGAATTCCCCATCCAATATTTTGGTGATTTAAAAATTTTGGAGCAGATTTAAAATCCGCATATATAGCCATGCTTTCAAAGGGGACGCTTATACTATTCCATTGATTTCTATATATGGTTCCTGTTCTCATTGTTCCATCCATATTTCCAGCCAATGAAGGGTTTAATGCCAATGGAAGATCGTTGTATTGAGAGAAGTGAATGTCCTGACCGAGTACAGAAAATTTTAAAAATAAAAACAGTATGCTCGCTCTTGTTTTAATCATCTTATAAGAGTGAAACTGCCTTTTACTTCGGTGATTTCTCCGGAATTTTTCCGTCCTTTTACATAATAGATATATGTACCAGTATTTTGGTCTTTCCCTTTTCTTTTTCCGTCCCAGGCTTCATCTGGATTTGTAGTTGAAAACACGAGGTTTCCCCAACGATTATATATTTTAAATTCAAGTAGTTCTATATTTCCAGCTTTTAGAATACCGAATGTCTCGTTTTTTCCATCTCCGTTGGGTGAAAATCCGCTTGGAAGATTTATAAAATTATAAGGAGAGACTATAACTTTATGAGTAATTGAATCAGAACATCCTCCTGGATTACTTACTACTAATTTTACGGTGTAGGAATCGGCTGTTTCATAACTGTATACAGGATTTTGGTAAGAGCTTGATCCAAATTCGTCAAAAGTCCAATTCCAAAAAGTAGCATTTTCAGATTTATCTTTGAAATATATTACAGGTTCCTCCAGGGAGGAATTTTCTGGAGAAAATTCAAAATTTGCTTTGGGTTTTTCAAAGAATGAAAGTGAAAAAGAACTATCTAAAAGACAAGCTCCATCTCCGTATTTTATAAAGTACTTTATGTTTTGTGCTCCTTTTTCTAAAAATATATTAACAATAGAGTCTCCTAATAATTGTAGAGTGTCATTAATTAGAAAATAAATACTATCGAAATTAAATTCATCGTTTTCAAATTTAAGCTTTAAGTTCGTTTCTGAAGGGATGCAAAAAGATTCATTATAAATAGATAATATTGGGCTAGGAGCAGAAAAAACCTGAATAGTTTGATTCATTGAGTCGATACAGCCCAAAGGACTAATTTGTTTAAGGCTTACCTCATAAATGCTGTCTTTTTCATAATTGTAGATGGGCGATATTAAAGTGCTGCTGTCGTTGTTTCCAAATGACCACAAAAATTGAGATTCGAAAGTTGATCGGGATTTATTTAGAAAGGAGACATTATTTAAATCACAAATGATTTCAGATGTTGTTTTAAAATCTGCATTAAGACTGTCTCCATAAATTTTCGGGAGCTCAGGAAGTTTATACAAACAACCTAATGAGTCAATAAGTTCAACAATGGGTTGGTGAATACCTCCCTGTGTGTATATGTGGTTTGTGCTGTCCGGATTCTCAGTGTAAGTGTAGCTTAGTTTGTTTTCATCGCCATAATCTATAACATAGTATTTAGTATTATTAAGATTTAAATTAAACTCAATTTTTTCAGGTATACATATGGTATCAGAACTATATACTACTTCACCATATGGACCTCCTACATTAATATATTTTTGTTTTACAATTGTATCGCTACAATTCGCATAGTTTGTAACTATAAGACTTATGTCATAGTTTCCTGGATTTGTAAAAATATGTGTAGGGTCTTTATCTGTTCGTTGATTTCCGTCTCCAAAATTCCAAAGCCATTTTGTTATTGTTCCCCCTGTAGTATCTGAAAAATTTGTAGACATAGGTGGGCATCCTGTTTGAAGAGTGGTTGCTGTAAATTCCGGTTTGGGTATACGGGAAACTTCTATTAGATTATTTTTTGTAAGTGAGTCCGCACAATTGAATGTGTCGATTGCATATAGTTTAACATCAAAAAATCCTGCAGAATCAAATTGATACTCAATATTGGTAATGTATTGAGCAGTTGAATCTATTGTCCAAACAAATGATAGTGAGTTTCCGGATGATTTATTATCAAATGAAACTACATCTCCTTTACAAACTAAAGAGTCAGATGAAGTAAAATCAATATTGGGTTTTAAAACAACAATTTCATCTAATGCAACCGAATCAACACAACCAAATGTATCGGTGACAACCAGAGAAGGTGTATAGTTTCCAGCGTTTAGATATTCGTGGTTGGGGTTTTTTAAGTTGCTGTTTGCTGTTTCGTCACCAAAAATCCACAGGTATTCCTTGATTTCTCCAGTTGATGAAGAAGTGTCATTAAATTGAATTTTATCTCCTCCACAGCTTTGTAGTGTATCAGAAAAGCCTTTTGCTTTGACACCTTCTAATTTTATTTGTTTAGACGTTTGTTTGAAGAAAACTCCTGTTTTCCATTGTCCATACTTTTGATATTGAATGGAGAATTCTACCAGGAGTTTTACGGTAAAAATACCCGTATCAGGAAATGAATAATAAAATGAGTCAATGGAGTTGTTGTTTTTTATCGTAGCAACAAGGTTGTTATTAACGAACCATTTTCGTTGATTTATATTACCGTATTTTGAGAAGGAGTTATCGGCAAATAGCACGGGGTTTTGATTCAAGCATGTTTTGTTAATTATTTCAAAATTTAAACGAGTGGAATCAACAGTAAATACATCAGTGATTTCATTTGAACATCCGGATGTTTTGTTGATGATTTTTGTTCGGATTTTATATTTTTCGCCTTCTTTAAAACTGAGATATATAGTATCCGTTGGATGAATTTTCACTAAAGTATCGGATAAAGAATTCGTATAAACATAACTATAAGCTATGGAGTCGTAATTAATAGAGGCCTGATAAAGCCCTACTTGAAGTGTTGAGTCCGAAAATAGCTCAACAGAATCATTTAAAACGTAACCATTTACGGCTATAGTAGTGTCGACAAAAGTTGGTTGAATGATTTCTGTCAGACAATTATTGTATCCAATAAATAAGTGGGTGTACAAATTTCCAGCATTTGGGATAATTTCACCAGTTGAAACATTTGAGTTTGATGTATCGGCTATATGGTTGAATTCAGAATAAATGTGAGTAGGTTGAGAGAAGTTTATGAATGGGTTATTATTGTTAGAGAATTCGGGTTTCTCTGGGCAATCCTCTGGTGGAGTTTCAGAGTTTAATAATAAGCTGTCTGAACCTTCCTCAAAAGCCCAGCAAAAATAATTGCTTTCTATTGCAGTTGTTGAATAAGTTGCAGATTCAATAAATTGAATGCTCTCTCCGTAGCAAATTGAATCATTAAAAAGTTGTTCAAAAGTAGCTGACTCAGGTCGCTCTCCAACTTTAACAATTCCTTCATAAACAGCAGTGTCAGAACATCCGTCTTCTGTAAATATAATGTAAGTGATGTCATAAATTCCAGGTGTGTTATAGGTATGAGATGGATTAGAATCTGTACTGAAGTTATTGTTTCCTGATAAAGAATCGCCGAAGTTCCATTCAACAGCTGATATATTGGATCCAAGTGTATAACTGGTATCTTTAAAAGTTAGATTTAAAGGACTACAACCTGTGTGTTTAGAATTTAACTCATAAAATCGTGCAATAGGGAAGGGGACAGTAACATATTGCTGTGCAGAATCAACACACCCAAAACTATCTTCAATAAGTAGTTTGGATAAAAACATTTCTGGTGGGATTGTGTAGATATGGATAGGTTCGTTTTGAGTACTTGAAGTAGAATCTCCAAATTCCCAGAACGATTGAAAATTTTTTGCTGAGCTTTGATTTTTAAAGGCTACTTCAAAAGGGTAACTACAGATAGAAGCATCATATGAAATATTGGCAATTGGTAGATTGTATTGAATTGTTGTTGTATCCCAACAAGAAGGATCAATTGTAGTTGTTAAAGTAATTTCGTACGGGCCTTTACTTGAAAAATTATGCGATGCATTCGAAGTGAATGCTATTGATTCTCCCCCGAAGTCCCATTTTAATGTATTGTAAACGCTTGTTTTATTTTCAACATTTATAGTAAATTCATTGTTCCCGCATTCTATGTCCCAATCAAATTCAGCCTCGTAATTTCCAACCACTAAGCTGCTCGATAACGTATCAGAACATCCAGTATTTCTTTCGGTTACAATTAATGTTACTTTCGTACTGTCAAAAGCTGTATAAACATGGGTTCCAGGTACATCACCAGTTGAGGTTGTTCCATCTCCAAAATCCCAGAAGTAATCCAGTTCGTTGCCTGTTGATTGGTTTAAAAAAGTAACATTTGCCGGGAGACCACAAACAACAGAATCGTATAAAAAATTAGCTACCGGACCATCAAGTTTTATATAGTTTGATTTTGATGTTGAAGCCTCACAACCATTTATGTCTACAACTTTTAGAAATACATTATAGTTTTTTATTTCAGTATAAACTACTGTAGGATTTTGTTCGAAAGAAGTCTCACCATTTCCAAACGCCCAAAACCAATCTGTTATAGTTCCTGAGGTTGGGATGGATAAATCTGTAAATTCTGATGAATGAGGTGAACAGCCTGTTTGGTTGTTAACTGTAAAATCTGCTATGGGTGGAGGGTTAACTCTAATTAAAGAGTATTTTGTTTCCGTATCGGAATTCGAGCCATCATTCACTGTAAATGAAACGGTATAAAAACCAGGTTGTGAATAAATATGAGTAGGGTTTTGTTCATTGCTGCTCATGCCATTTCCAAAATCCCAATAAAAACTTAAATTGTTTGAATCACCTCCTGAAGAAATATCGATAAAACTTACAATAAAAGGAGCACAACCGCTTGTATTTTCAGCTACATCAAAATCAGCATTTAACTCTCCCTGAGAAAACATAGGAAGAGCATATAGAATTAAGAGTATTTTTAAAAGCGATTTAATCAAAAAATAAGATGAGTTATAGGTTACAAAATGCATTGCAAAGGTATACAAAAACTTAAAGGGATATTACTTAAAATCAACTTGTAAATAAAGTCGAAATTAGAATGTTTTGTTTGTGAATTTGGAAGGATTCCATAATATTAAAACTTTTGAATATGTAAAGGTTTTTTTGGTGTCTTTGTGATTAATTTTTAACTATTTTTTAAAATAGGTTCATGAGTATTCTTATTCGTAAAAGCTCCGTTGTAAATTAGTCTAAAATTTAATCGATGGTAACTTTAGTAATTTCAGTTTTAGTGGGGAATTTAATCCTTCAAATTGTTTTGGGAATATTAAATCAAAAAAATATGCTGAAGCCTTGGCCGAAAGAGGTTAGAGGGATTTACACAATTGCGCAAGTTAAACGGGCGGTTGAATATTCAAAGGAGAATTTTCAATTTAGTATCACCAGTAAGTTCGTTTCAACTATTTTAATGATACTTATGATTACTGAAGGAGGGTTTAATTTAGTTAACAATTGGGCAATTACATTTTCGGAGAATGAATCGGTTCAAGCTTTATTTTTTATGGGGACTATCATCGGTGCTAATCAGATTATTGCAATTCCTTTCAGTTACTATTCAACTTTTGTAATCGAAGAAAAATTTGGTTTCAATACAACAACAAAAAAACTTTTCATAATTGATACGATTAAAGGCTTACTTCTTGGGGGGCTTATTGGTGGTGGCTTGCTTTATTTGCTCGGATTTTTAATTGAAATAATGGGAAGTGATTTCTGGTTGATATTTTGGGGCGTAATTGTAGTTATAATGGTCTTTGTTAATACATTTTACACTTCATTATTGCTTCCTATATTTAATAAATTGTCTGAGATAAAGGATGAAGAGTTAAAGTCTTGTATTTATGAGTATTGTCAAAAAGTGGGTTACAAGCTCTCAAATTTATTTCAAATGGATGGTAGTAAGAGAAGTAAAAAAGCAAATGCTTTTTTTAGCGGAATGGGACCGAAAAAAACAATTGTATTATATGATACTTTGATTGAAGGGCAATCAAAAGAAGAAATTGTAGCAGTTTTAGCTCACGAAATAGGACATTATAAAAAGAAACATACCCTTTTTAATTTGATTTTTGGAATAGTACAAATGTTCCTAATATTATTTCTTTTAGGGTGGGCAATTAATCAAGAAGAGCTTTCGTTGGGTCTGGACGTTGAGGTTTCAACATTTTATACCGGATTGATTGCATTTTTTATTTTGTTATCTCCTATCACAATACTAATTGGAGTTTTTCAAAACATTATTTCGAGAAAAATGGAATATCAGGCGGATGCATATGCCCGAGATACATATGACGGTGAGAAGTTGATTGATGCATTAAAAAAATTGTCTGTGGATAATCTTTCGAATTTAAATCCTCATCCAGCATATGTATTTGTTAATTATTCTCATCCTCCAATTCATGAGAGAATTAAAGCAATAAGAAATTGAAGTTACCAAATCAGTTCATAGAATCTATTCCTTTTTCAAGTGAATTAAAAAAGAAGCTTTTGTCTGGATTAGAGCAAAAGCCTGCTTATTCTGTTCGTTTAAATCCGTTTAAGCCTTCCAGGCGTTTTAAAGATGAAGACTCTGTACCTTGGTCAAAGAATGGAAAATATTTGACTGAACGTCCAGAATTTATTTCCGACCCACTATTTCATTCAGGAGTTTATTATTCTCAGGAGGCAAGTAGTATGTTTCTTGGACAAATTTTGAATTCTACTGATTTGTCTAATAAAATAGTATTGGATCTTTGTGCAGCACCAGGTGGAAAATCTACTCTTATTAATTCCTTTTTGCCAAAAGACGCATTGCTTGTTGCTAATGAGGTTATTAAATCTCGTTCATGGATTCTAAAGGAGAATATGGACAAATGGGGCAGTAGTAACGTTATTGTTACTAATAATGATCCGTCAGAATTTGAGCACTTCTTGGGTTTTTTTGATGCGGTTGTTGTAGACGCACCTTGCTCGGGAGAGGGTATGTTCAGGAAGGACAAAAAGGCAATAGAGGAATGGAGTGTTAAAAATGTTGATTTATGCTGTACAAGGCAAAAACGAATATTATCGGATATAATACCAACCATTAAAGATGGTGGTATATTAATTTATAGTACTTGTACATTTAATGACAAGGAAAATAGAGAAAATCTAAAATGGATTCAAGACAATTACGAAGTTGAAAATCTAAATTTTGAATATCCGGTAAATGAAGGAATTATTGAATTACAAGAGGGTGATTTAAAGGGGTTTCAGTTTTTGCCGGGAGTAACAAAAGGAGAAGGTTTTTTTATTTCTGCGATGCGTTTGTTTGGGGGCAGAGAAAAAATTAAAATACCAAAGAGAATACGGAAATTACGATTAGAGGAATGGGATGGCGATTCTTTGGTTTTTCTTGAAAATGATAATAAAAATTATATTATAAACGAGATGATTCATAATTTCCCTGAGGCTTTTGAATCTGTTTTAAAATCAATAGTTTGGGATTTAAAACCTATAAAAATAGGTTGCCAGGTTGGCCAAAGTATAAAGGGTAAAATGAAATATTCTCATGAGTTAGCTTTGTCAAATGAACTAAAAAAAGAGTCTTTTGATTTTGTTGAGGTTTCTCGTGAAGAGGCCATTCTATTTTTGCAAAAAAAGGAATTAGTTGGATTGCTAAAAATTACATCCTGGGGGTTGATTATGTATGAAAACCAGCCTCTTGGCTGGGTGAAAAGAGTAGGAAATCGTTTAAACAATTATTATCCTAAGGAGTATAGAATACGTAAGGAATTTAGTTGATAATCTTTAAAAGCTAAAACTTAGCTTAACTCCTTGAGCATAAGGTGTATTTTGAAAAGTTGCAGGAGCTAATTTGAGTGAAAGATTTTCAGAAACATCAAATTGTGAGAAGTGAGCATCGACAGTTGCATCTACAATTTGAAATAAATAAAAAACGGATGCACCTATGATTACCTGATGTTTTCTGGTTTTTGCAAAATCGTTGTAGCTTTGAATTTCGTCTTTAGGCAATTCTGAAACTTCCTTTGCAGATAAATTTGTAAACCCTCTTTCATATTTTTCAACAAAGGGAATTATGTATTCATTTGAATTGTATCGATCTTTATAAATCAATATTTGGTGCCAAAATTCATGCTGTTTACTAAAAAAATCATAACTGTAATAAAACGCTAACGCTCCACCCCATACAATGGGTGCTTTCCAGTATTTTCTATTATATATTTGTCCAGCTCCGGGTATAAAAGTACTTAGCAAGGATGATGTTAATGGATTCAACTCATGATTTTTTCGAACTTTTGTAGAATCTTTTACAACTACACTTTTTTTATTTTGAGCAAACTTATGTTTGACGGTTGTATTTTGTGTAAATCCACAAATAGAAATAAGAAGTAGTAATGGAAATATAAATTTATGCATCTAATAATTTCATTATTCTTTCTAAGTCATTTTCTGACTTAAAGGGTATAACGAGGTTTCCACTTCCATTATTTCCTAATTTCATTTTTACTTTCGCTTTTAAAAATGACGTTAAGTCATCTTTATATTTCTGTTGTACAAATGAAAGATGGTTGTCATTTTTTTGTTTTGGTTTGTTTTCAATTCCACTCTGTTTGTTAGCTTCCTTAGTTTCTTTTACTAATTCTTCCACTTTTCTTACGGAAAGCTTTTCCGTAATGATCATATCGTAAATATATGATTGAACTTCCTCATCATCAAGAGCAATTAATGATCTGGCGTGTCCGAATGAAATAGATTTATCCTTAAGTGCATTTTGTATTTCAATTGGAAGGTTTAATAGTCGAAGATAATTTGCGGTAGAGGATCGTTTTTTACCGACTCTATCAGCAAGTTCCTCTTGAGTTAAGCCGCATTCGTCAACTAATCGTTTGAATGAAAAAGCAATTTCAAGAGGGTTTAAATCTCTTCTTTGAATGTTTTCAACTAAAGCCATCTCGAGCATAGCCTGATCGTTGGCAATACGAATATATGCGGGTAATTCTTTTAATCCAGCAGCTTGTGATGCACGAAATCGTCTCTCACCCGATATAATTTGAAATTTATCGTTTCCTAATTTTCTTACTGTTAATGGTTGTACCAACCCCAGTTCCTTAATAGAAGCAGCCAACTCAGAAAGTCCTTCTTTCTCAAACTCTACTCTTGGGTTAAAAGGGTTTACCTCAATTTGAGAAATTTTAATATTGGCGATATTTCCAACAAGTTGAGAATTTGTATCTGATATACTAAGGTTGGATGTGACATCGGTTTTTGTGTCCGATAATAATGCTCCTAAACCTCTTCCGAGTGCTTGTTTCTTAGCCATTTTTAATGTTTATATTTTCTTCTTTTTTAACTTCTGATTCTTGATTCAAGTCAACTATCTTGTCTTCTTGATTCATTTTAGTGGCATTGTTTTTTTGAAGTACTTCGCGAGCTAAATTGAGATAGTTTGTAGCACCTCTTGAACTTGCATCATGCATAATTATAGACTCTCCATGCGATGGTGCTTCCCCAAGTTTTGTGTTTCTTTGAATGATTGTATCAAAAACTAAATCCTGAAAATGAGTTTTAACTTCGTCTACTACTTGATTTGACAGTCTTAGACGTGTGTCGTACATTGTTAATAAGATCCCTTCAATGATTAAGTCATTATTTAATCGAGTTTGAACAATTTTAATTGTATTTAAAAGCTTTCCCAGGCCTTCTAAAGCGAAGTATTCACATTGAACAGGAATAACCACAGAGTCGGCTGCTGTTAAAGCATTTATTGTTATTAACCCAAGAGAAGGAGAACAGTCGATAATAATGAAATCATAATTGTCTTTTACCTTATCGATTGCCATTCTCATCATTTTTTCACGATTGGGCAAATTAATCATTTCAACTTCAGCTCCGACCAAATCAATGTGAGCAGGAATTAAATCTAAGTTTGGAGAGGAGGATGTTAAAATAATATCTTTCGGCTCGACTTCATTGATTAAACACTCATAAATGCCGTTGGTAATGTTACGCGGGTCAAAGCCTAAACCTGAAGTAGCGTTGGCTTGTGGATCAGCATCTATAACCAAAACCTTTTTTTCTAATACACCCAATGCAGCGGCTAGATTCATTGAAGTTGTTGTTTTTCCGACTCCCCCTTTTTGGTTGGCAATTGCTAATACTTTTCCCATGTTATCTTGTGATTGTTTCGTTTATATTCATCAGGTTTAGTGTTAAACCTTTGCTTTCGTAATGTTTTTTTGCTGATTCATGATCGATTTCTATATAACCAAATGAATCATAATGCATTCCAATTACATCTTTTACTCCAATAAATTGAGCTGCTGTTGCAGAATCGTGTACACCCATAGTAAAGTTGTCGCCAATACAAAGAAATGCAAAATTTAAGTCGTGAAACTCATTGAGTAATTTCATGTCATACGTTAGGGCTGTATCTCCAGAGTAATAAAATGAACCTTCAGATGATTCTATAACCCATCCCCCAGGGTTTCCTCCGTAAGTTCCATCGGGTAGTACAGAGCTATGAACAGCCGTTACATATTTTGCTGTTAATCCTTTATTAAGTTCAATTTTTCCACCATGGTTTAAAGGGTGGGTGTTTTTAATTTCTTTTGTGGAGGAAAACCAGGAAACGATTTCAAAATTAGAAATCAATTTAGCTCCTGTTTTTTTTGCTATATATTCTACATCAGCAACATGATCTTCATGTCCATGACTGATTAAGATAAAGTCTGCTTTAATTGAATCCAGGTCAACACCCTTAACAATTGGATTAGGAGTTATAAATGGGTCAAATAAAATATTTACGTTGTTCAGATTAACTAAAAAGCAGGAATGTCCGTAGTACGTTATCTTCATCGTTAATTTAAATGCTTAAATTTGTTGAGTGTCCTTTAAATGTGGTAATTAGGCACTTTTAATGTACGGCAAAAATAAGTCATTCAACTATTGATTTGAAGGCTAATTTTAAACAAAATTTTGTGAATTGTTAATAACCTAAATATGATAACCATTGTTGCTGGAACGAATCGAAAAAACAGTGTCACACTTAAGGTGGCTCAATACTATGAAAAGTTATTGAATGAAAAAGGAAAATCTTGTCAGGTTCTTGATTTGGCAAAGTTACCTGAGGATTTTGTATTTAGTTCACTTTATGGCGAGCAAAATTCAAGATTTTTAAAAATAACTCAGCAATATATTTTTGAACCTTCTAAATTAATTGTTGTTACTCCAGAGTATAACGGGAGCTTTCCAGGTATCATGAAGTCATTTATAGACGGATGGGATCCCAGAAAGGTGTCAGGAAAGTGGGTTGCCTTGGCTGGAGTTTCGTCAGGAAGACAGGGAAATGCTCGAGGTATGGATGACTTGACAAATATTTTCAATTATCTTAAAATAAATGTAATACCGGTTAAACCTCCGTTGTCCCAAATTTCGACATTGTTAAATGAAAAGGGAGAGGTTAGTGATGATGGTATGAATGATTTAATTCAATTGCAGCTTGATTTACTCTTAGAGAAGTAAAAGAATGAATTTTGGAAATTTAAAATTAAGTAAGCCGCTTTTGCAAGCAGTTGTTGACTTGGGCTATAAAAAACCAACTCCAATTCAAGAGCAGGTGATTCCTAAAATTTTATTGGGACAGGATGTTCTTGGAATTGCTCCGACAGGTACAGGAAAAACAGCTGCATTTATTTTACCCATTCTTCGAAATTTAAATTATGCTCAAGGTAACGATCCAAGAGCTTTGGTTTTCGTTCCTACAAGAGAACTTGCTGTTCAAGTATATCAAAACGCCGTTGCTTTATCAAAACATACGGACTTGAGATGTTGTAAACTCATTGGAGGTGTTGGAAAAGAGTCCCAAAAAAAAGAAGTTTTGCGTGGTGTTGATTTAATTATTGCCACTCCTGGAAGATTTATGGATTTATATTTAGATGGAGGGATTTTTTTAAAAAAAATCAAAACTCTTGTCCTTGATGAAGCAGATAAAATGATGGACATGGGGTTCTTACCGCAGTTGAACAAAATATTAGAAGTAATTCCGAATAAGCGGCAAAACTTGTTGTTTTCAGCTACTTTTCATCCGAAAGTTGAAGAACTCACAGAAGAGTTTTTAGTTTTCCCAGCCAAGGTTGAAATCGAACCTGATAAAGTCGTAGTTGATCTTGTTGATCAATATGTATACCATGTTCCCAATTCGAAAACAAAGTTAAATCTCTTGTTAAACTTGTTAGAAAATGAAAGTAATTATCAAAGAGTTTTGATTTTTGCAAGAACGAGAGAAACCGCAGAAAATATTCATAGATTTCTAAATAGAAAAAATGTAGGAGTTTGGAAGGCAATTCATGCAAATAAGGGACAAAACACAAGGTTAAATGCCTACAAAGAATTTAGTGAGGGAGAAATTAGAGGAATTGTAGCTACAGATGTGGCTGCCCGAGGAATTGATGTGTCTGCTGTTACACATGTAATCAATTTTGATGCTCCGGTTATGTATACTGATTATGTGCATAGAGTTGGAAGAACAGGCAGGGCTAAAAATGAAGGAGTTGCAATTACTTTTGTTTCTGAAGTTGAACATTATCACATAAAAAAAATAGAAGATTTAATTCGTCAAAAAATTAAAGTTTTAGAACTTCCATCAGAGGTTGAGATAGTTGATTCGAGCTATGAGGAAAAACAAGCTTTTGCCAGGGAAATAGATCGTCAGAAACGCAAGGAAGACCCTTCCTACCGTGGAGCTTTTCACGAAAAAAAGAAAGCAAAAAAAAATCACCCAAAGAAAGCCACAAAAAAAACGATTCAGGCCTATAAATTCATAACGGAAGAGTCTGAAAAAAAGAAAAAAAAGTCTGTAAAAAAAAGGAAAAGACGAAAATAATATTACCAATTTTCAGTTAAAGCGAATAAATCCTCTTTTTCCGGTTCAGTTGGATTCATCCGAAACAATGCCAAGTTTATCTTGAATTAAAATAATCATTATTTTTTATTGCTCGATATTTCAATATTTGGACAATTATTAGCTTCATAATTTTTATCCTAATTGTCTTGTGATTTTATAGTTTGTTTAAAGGTTGTTTTCTGAACCTCAAATGTTAATTCATAAATTGAATATTTACTTTTTGGTTTAGAAAATAAACTTAATTAAACCTGATGAAACACTATTCAGATTTTTTCTCTGGGGAAAATATATTCTAACCCAAAAGGCTTTGTAATAAAGCCAAAATGAAAACAATAGCTACCAGTATAAGTCGCATGATAAGGGTTTTAATTAAGGTACGATAGTTTTCATTTTTAGGACAAGTTTACTAATTTTATTTATTAACATGGTTATGAGGAAAAAGTTGATTTTAGATGCGGCTCGAAAATTGTACAATGAGTATGGATTACCCAATGTTACCATTCGTCAAATTGCCCAGAAAATGCAAATAAGCTCGGGAAACTTAACCTATCATTTTGACAAAAGGGGAGATATCATTTGCGGTATTTTTGAAGATTTAATTTCTGTTGAATCGAAATTTTTATCTCTTTACAAACAGTCTGTTTTGACACAACGTCAATTGAATAACCTAATGAGATCGCATGCTAAGGCGATGTTTCATTACCGTTTTTTTTGGATTGATTTTGTTCAGGTCGGGAGAGAAAACCAGAACGTTCAGAGGAGGCTTGACGAACTTATGCAAAATAGAATAAATGAGCTGGATTATGAATGGGCCAATTATTTAAATCAATTTTTGTACTTAATGGCTACGTTAAATTTAAAGTTTAACTCGAATGATTTTGAGAAGCACTTTAATAAAATAGAAGAGAAGGTGTTTTTGTGACTAAAAACTTAAGAGTTAATTAAGCATACAGCGTGGGCATTTACTCCTTCTTCTTTTCCTACATAACCCAGTTTTTCAGTTGTTGTTGCTTTTACTGATATTAAATCAACATCGATTTCCATTACTGAAGCTAGTTTTTTACGAATTTCGAGTATGTGAGGTTTTAATTTTGGAACTTGCAAACTAACGGTAGCATCTACATTTCCAATAGTATACCCTCTTTTAGTAATTAGTAGAACAACTTCCTTAAGAAGTATTTTAGAATCAATACCTTTGTATTTTTGAGAGGTGTCGGGAAAATGGTAACCAATGTCACCAAGTGCAGCAGCACCTAGTAATGCGTCACAAATTGCATGTATTAAAACATCTGCGTCAGAATGTCCAACTGCACCTTTATGATGATCCAGTAAAATCCCTCCAAGCCAAAACTCTTCACCCTCTGCCAATTGGTGAACATCAAATCCAAAACCTACTCTAAAAGCCATAATTTAATTTCCCTTAATTTCTGATGCCGATTTAATGTCAGCAAAATCAAAACTCATTGTAATCCTTAAAGTATTTTCAAGAGGGTTTCTTTGAGTGAAAGGAACTAAATATGAAAAATCAAGGTTGAAAATTTGGTATTTTAATCCTAAACCTAAGGTCATATGATTTCTATTTCCTTTGTTTGGGTTTTCATAAAAATACCCCAGTCTAAGAGCGAATTGATCATCGTACCAGTATTCTGCCCCTAAAGACCAATTTATTTCATTAAATTCCTCATTCATACCTCCTGGTGCGTCATAAAACGATTGAATAATCCCTTGAACTGTAGAAACGTTGGGGTCTTTCCCAGATTCAATGATATAATCTCCATTGGCGTCCTCGGCAATTCCGTTTCCTTCTTTTTTATAAGCAGGTGGTGTCGGTACCAATAATTTATTTACATCCATGTAAATTCCAAACTCATTGAATTCATCAAGTTCTATATTTATTCCTGTACCAAGTTTTAAATTCATAGGAATAAAGTCTCTTTCTGCAGATTCACTGTAAGACACTTTGTTTCCTATATTTTGAATGTTGAACCCAAACATGTAATCAGCGGCCTGTTGACCAAGGTTAATGGGCTTTTTGTAAAAACCATTAATATCTACAGCAATCGCATTACCCGCTTTTGAATCGGAACCGTTAACAGATGCTCCCGACGTTAAATTACTGTATATGTAACGTGTATTAAACCCACCTGAAAAGTAATCGTTCAATTTATATCCAATACCACATAAATCAATTGCTAATTCATTCGGATTAACAATTTGAATTAGGTTTGCATCTATGCCTCTAAACGTTATTTCTCCAAGAGAAAAATATCGTAATCCGTGGCTAACGCTCATTCTTTCGTTTAGTTTCCAAGTGTATCCAACTTGAGCCATATAAATATCATTTACTAAGTTTCTCAACCATGGGATATAGGATATTGTGAGGGCTTGTTCTTGCTCTAGAAATGCTGTTTTTGCTGTATTCCAATATGCTGAATTTGCATCGGGTTTTGTTGCAACACCTACATCTCCCATTGCACCGGCTCTGGAGTCTGGGCCAATCATTAAAAAGGGAACGGCTGTGGTAATTGTATTTAAAAATTCACTGTAATTTATGTCTTCTTGTGCATTGGTATGATTCTTTCCGATTAAAAAAGTCAACACAATAAGAGAAATATATTTTGTATAGCTCATAGGGTACAAATATAACGGATTAACGTAAAAAGATTTAACGTAGTATGACCAATTTTTCTAATTTTCTTGCAGTTTCACCATTTGACGTTTTAACTTCCAATTGATAAACATAAACCCCTCTTCCTATTTTGTCGCCATATTCATCCAATCCATCCCATTCCATTGGCGAGGGTTGGTTGTTTCCAAAAGAAACTACATTTGATTCTATCGTTTTTAACAGTTTTCCTGAAACGGTATAAATTCTCACCAGAACATAAAGATCTTCATTCATTTTATTGTGTTCGAAAAGAAATTTAGTGTGAGTTGTAAAAGGGTTAGGGTAATTGTAAACGTGATTTATTGCAAGTTTGGCATTATTGGCCACTACAAATTCTGTGTAGGCTTTTCCTGAATTATTATTTACGTCCCATACTTTTAAAGATAGTGTATGATTTCCTTCGGACAATTCGCTTAATGGATATATTATTTTTCCACTTTTATAATTGTTCAGTGCGGCAACATAGAAATCATTAAGTAGAATAGGATTGGAGTAGTCCTCATCCAGAACAGCTGAAACATCATGTCCCAAACTTGTTCCTGAGGTATTAATACCATTTTCGTCACTCACTAGAGCATAAATAGATGGGTTTTCATCGGTTAAGCCACCAAAAATAAAGTTACTGTCGTTCATAAATAGTTCAATCATTGGTGCTGTATCATCAGCAGCAGCTTCATCAGAACTTCCTCCTACAATTATATTTTCCGTAAATCCAGTTCCATCAATGGAGTCGTTAGCAAAATAGTAACTTATTCTTCCTTTTCCATAGTTGTAATTAATGTCTTTAGGCACAATGAATTCATAGCTGAATTCTCCGTTTGTAACACTGGCAACTCCTTTATAAAGAATGCTTTTTCGATTTTGATAATCAATAAAATTCCCCGTACCATTATTATCTAAAGTTGTTGAAGTCTCAATTTTATCGTAAACGGTGGGGTAAACATATCCATTAAGAATTGTTTTTTGATTGTTTAATTCAATCTGTCCTGAAATTTTGATTTTAGATAACGCTTTAAGTGTATCTGGATGATTACCGATTTCAACATCGTTTATGCTTTTTGTAACAATACTGTATTTTGGATAGGCCATTTTTACAGCAGGATCACCGAGAAGAGCAAATTTACGATTGTTGAAATTAGTGCCAAGGGGACTGAGAACTTTAGCTAAACGAATAGCATCCCCCAAAGTAGGTGTACTTCCGTTTAGCTTTGATAATACGGATTCGAAAAAGTTAATGCTGAATCCAATATTATTAGATATTCCACCGTAAACCAAACGAGTTGTCGTAATCATAGCTATTGATCCTCCATTTGGATTGAGCAGTACGTATTCTCCACCAGAAACCCTTTCTGGATCATCGTATCTTGAAAATTCACAGGTAGCAGTCAAAAAAACAGGAAGAGCATCAAAATTTGTCCATGAATTTATGTCGTTTATATCTAATATTCTTTCATCGGCCCATCCGCCTTCCCCTCCATGTCCTATATAACTTGCAAAGAAAACACCTTTATCCATTGATTCTCTTATCTCTCTATTTACATCGGGATAGCGAGAACCTCCTGCGGTTGATGTTTTGTTGTAAGCGTCTAAATATACCTTTTTAACATTAAAAGAACTGTCCTGTCCTAAAACTGAATTTACAATAGTTTCGGTTTGTGTAAGATGAGCAGAGGTGTAATTGTCCGAGGAAGATCCATCATCTGCTATGAATAAAACTTTATTTTTCCAATCGCTGAAAGTGGCTTTCATGTCGTTTCCACTTAATCCGTCATACCCAATCATTTTTACCGTATTTACATAGTTTTTTACTTTATTTACAAATCCAATTGCATCAGTAGTATTTCTGGCAGGGAATCTTCCTATTCCAATATCAACTGTTGAACTACTACTTGATATTCCGTTTTCATCGTTTATCATACCAAAATAGTCATCAGAAATGTAACTTGCTGTTGGTGAAATTGAATTTTCAGATTGATAACTGGGAATAAAATAAGTTCCTGAACTTATTCTTTTCTTTGGGTCATAATTTCCATCCCCAAAAAGCAATAAATATTTTATTCTGGACTCTGTCGATGAAGCATTGTCAAACAAGTATTTTATGAAATTTCTAACGGCAGTTATGTCAGCATGACCATTAGAAAATTCATTATATACCTGTTGTAAGGTAACAACTTGTGCCGATAGGTTGGAGTTTTGAATATGAAATTCAGCTAATTCTTCTGCTTGATTTTTGAACTCACTGGCAGTAATTATTATGTAGTCAATATCTGTAAGCGATTGAAGGTTTTGATTGAGGGCTTTTCCAGCATAAAAAGGCTCTTTAAATCCAGTGTTATTAAAAGCTATGAAGGATTTGATGGAGTCGGTTGGTGCTTTGAATACGACTTTAGAATTATTATAGTTAGTGTTGATTTCATAAGTTTCATAAGGAGATGTGATGTCCCATATTCTTGTATTGGATGTGGCATTACTAACTTCAAATTGAGAAATATTTCCCGAACCTACTGATTTTGGTTGACTGAACTCCAGTGGCGTTGAACCTAAATTTATATATGATTCTGTTTTAATTTCTATATAATCCAACCAGGCAACAGCCCCTGTTACAGGCTGATTGTAAGTGAATTCTAAATTAGAAGACGTACCAGAAATATCGAAACTATCGGTAATGGTTTTGTTAACGACATAGTTGGAGGTGTATTCTGTGTTTACATTCCCAATGTTTCCTGTTTGATGAACAGTGCTTCCATTATTTTTGACTGTGATTGTATTTCCTGAATTTGTAGTGGAACGAACTGCAAATTTTGCCATAAAATGAACTTTTTCACCTGGTACCTTATTGAAGTGATTGAATGGAAAAGTTTTACTTAACCCAGATACTACATCGAAATAATCTCCAAGCCATGTTCGTCCTGATTTTATAAGATTGACCTTATCGACTTCATAAAATTCATGATTTTCGTATGTTGTGAAAACGTGAGATGCTGGTTCGGGTGATTCGTCAAAGTTATTGATTCTTTTTCCAACTTCTGAACCTACATTTAACCAATAGTAAACTGTATCTGAATATAAGTGCTTTTCATGATAATAACTTTTTGAAGTATTATTCCATTCCCAAACATTCGAAGATTTTGCAAAAAATAATAGATAGTCACTGTTGTCGAAACTACCATCGTTTTGACCTTCAAAATGTACGGGTATTTCGGGGAGAGTAGCGGGCGTTTTTGAATCTACTGCCTCAGAGAGCATACCTTCTGAATAGCCAAAAATCCTTATGTTTTTTGGGTCTAAATTGTTTGTTGAAATTCCATTTTGGGTAAAGAAAGAATATGATAGTTTTTGAATTCCACTGGAAGTTACACCAATTTTATACCAATCGCCATCGGACATGACAGAATTTGAGCTGGAACGAAAATTATCAGTCAGTAATCGTTTGTTGTTATTGGACTGACTGTATGAAATGGAATATTCGAAATCAGTGAGTTTTATTAGGTTAAATGCACTGCTTTCAAATGTTGGTACGAAAAATTGAATAAGACTTTGGTTTTCTAGGTGCTTTATTACTTTTTTTATTTCTCTCGTTTTGATTGAGGAAAGCTTTGGATAGTCTTTGTCTACAACTATCGTTTTTTTATTTTCAATAGTTATGTCAGCTTCAATTACTTTTCCATCAATAAATTCTGAAACGACATAATAAGGATATGAATTTAATGTTGGATAAAAAGCCTTCTCAAAATATGGTCTTTCGATGATGTTTAAATCGTCACCTATTTCTTTTATGTCTGGTTTCCATGCAATACTAATTGATGATTTATTTTGTGTAAATCCAAGCAAAAATGTAAAACAAAATAATATTGTTATAATCTTATTTTTCATGGTAATTTAGTATTCAACGTAGTGAATTTAAAACTATTGTTTTTTGGAGCATAATTGGTGAGTAGTAAGAAAAATACTTTTGTAAAAGACGCTTAATCTTCAATGAGTTGCTTTTTATATAAACTTTCATATTCTTTATTTAGCTGAATGAGTTCATTGTGGTTTCCTTCTTCAATGATTTCTCCATTATCTATCATTATGATATGATCTGCATGTTGAATACTTGATATTCGATGGCTAACAATTATTGTTGTTTTATTTATCATAATTTGTTTTAAGTTCCTTAAAATCTTTTCCTCTGTTTTGGTGTCAACGGCTGATAAACAATCATCAAAAATTAAAATTTTCGGGTTTTTTAAAACTGCTCTTGCGATACTTATTCTTTGTTTTTGTCCTCCGGACAGGGTTACGCCTCTTTCACCCACTATTGTATCATAACCTTCATTAAATTCAATAATGTTTTCATGAACAACGGCTTGTTCAGCTGCCCATTTAATTTTTTCTTTATTTGATTTTATGTCGTTACCAAATGTTCCAAAACTGATATTGTTTCCAACAGTATCAGAAAAAAGGAAAACATCTTGAGGTACGCATCCTGTTTGATTTCGAAGATCATTCAAGTTTATACTTTGTATCGGCTTGTCATCAATGAGTATAGTCCCTTTGGAACAGTCATATAACCTATTTAGTAATTGAACAATCGTAGACTTCCCACTACCTGTTTTACCTACGATTGCAAGAGTCTTTCCCGGTTCAACTTTGAAAGAAATATTTTTTAAAGCTTCAACTTTACTTTCTGGATATGTGAATTTTACATTTTTAAATTCAATTGCACCTTTTATTTCTAATGGGTTATTTGAGTTGTTTTTAATTTTTGGTTGAATTAAAAGAAATTCATTTATTCTTTTTTGACTTGCAGCAGCTCTTTGAATGATAGATGTAACCCAGCCAAGTGAAGCAACTGGCCATGTTAGTAGGTTAATATAAATTACAAATTCACCAATATTTCCGTAGGTAATAGTTCCTTTGATAACCTCCAACCCTCCAACATAAATTGTAATGAGTGTACTAAGAACAGGAAGAAAAAGGATAACAGGATAAAATAAAGACTCCGTGGTCGCTAGGTTCATAGCAATTGAACGATAGTTTTCGGCTTCTTGATTAAATTTTTTTATTGTTGAATTTGATTTGTTATAGGCTTTTATTACTCTTATTCCGGCAAAGGTTTCTTGACTTAAATTAAATAGTTTGGAAAGTTGTTTTTGAACACGTTCACTTTTTATATTAATGAGTCGAGAAACATAATAAATTGTAACTGAAAGAAAGGGCAGAGGAAGTAGAATGTATAAGCTAAGTTCAGGGTTAATATTAATCATTGTTGTTATTACTAAAGCGAATAAAACAATAAGATTAATAAGGTACATAATGGATGGGCCCAGGTACATTCTTACTTTACTGACATCATCGCCTATCCGATTCATGATGTCCCCTGTTTTATTCTCTTTGTAAAAAGAGATGTCCAATTTTTGGTAGTGATTGTAAATTTCATTTTTCAAATCGAATTCAATGAATCTGGAAACCATTATGATGGTGTAACGCATGAAAAATGTAAATACACCTTTAATCAGTGCAACAGCAAAGAGTAAAGCTGCAAAAAGTAAAAGAGCTTTAGCCAAATTTGTATATATTTCAGATTGTAGTTTTGAGCCTTCAAAAATTTTATAGGAGTTGATGGTTTCAACAACAATATCTATTGCATTACGAAAAATTTGAGCAGGATATAAATTGAACCAATTTGCACAAATGATGAAAAAAAAACCCAGCATTAAACGCCATTTATAGCGAAGTAAGAATTTATTTAATGATTTTAATTCTTTCAAAAAAAAAGGACTGTTGATTACCCCGTAAATTTACATTAAACTCCTTCCTTATGGAAGAATTATTTTGATTTCATTCGGAAAACTAAAAACAGAACAAAAAAGAATATAAAAGTCCCAATAATTAACATACTGGTTCTCATAAAGAAATTGTGCTGTTTTTCTTCATCTGTTAATGTTTCTTTTTGACCTTCCTGCGCTGTAGAGTCTTCCTTAAAATATTTATAATCACTCTGTTCCTTTTTTTGATTTTGGGTAACAGTTTTATTACTGTTATAATTTGTTGTTTCTGATCCAAATGTTGGGGTGAAGGCACTAAATAATAAGAGGAAAAGTAAAATTTTTTTCATATTCTAATTAATTAAAGGCTAAATTTTTTGATGAACAAGTCTTTCTTTTTTGTCGATAAAGGGATACTATTACCATTACTCATTTTAATGTCTCCTACTTTACCCTTGTGATAAGATTCAACAAAGTTAATATTAATGAGATGACTTTTGTGAACTCTTAAAAAATCAAAATCTGATAAGGCTTCCTCAAAAAATTTTAATGTTTTACAAACGGTTTTTTTATTTCCGTCTTTTAGGTGGAAGTCGGTCAGATTGTCGTTTGCTTGACAATGAATAATATCTTTTAACTGGACTACGTCGAAACCTTCCATTGTAGGTAAAACAATCTTTTTAAGTTGTTTGTTTTCAATGGAAAGGTTTTCAAGTAATATACTCGCCGTCTTAAAAGATGATTGTTGGGATATAGATTCCTTTGCTTTGTTTACAGCATCAATTAATTCATCAATATCAACGGGTTTTAATAGATAAGAACACGAACTTAGATTGATGGCCTGAATAGCATAATTACTAAACGCAGTAACGAAAATAGTTTCAAAAGGAACATTATCGTATTGATCCAACAAATCGAATGCATTACCAAAGGGCATTTCAATGTCTAAAAAAACAAGTTGAGGATTATGTCTTTTTATGATTTCCTTGCCTTTTTTGATATCCTCTGCCTCTTCTAAAAGTTCGATTTCAGGACAATACTGTGTCAAATAGTTTCTTAAGGTCAATCTGCTCGCAGCTTCATCATCTATAATTACAGCTTTCATATTTTATTTATTTTAGGTACCATTAATGTTACAACCGTTCCGGTTCCGTCTTTATTATAATCCTCTGTATTCACCTCTATTTTAAAGGCGTGTAATTCATTTACAATTTGAATTCTTTCTTTAATATTTCTTAATGCGGTACTTTTATTTTTCTTTTGGTTGTTCGTTTTTAATTGAGCACTCTTTTTTCTTCCAATACCATTATCACAGATTGTAATTTGAAGTTGATTGTTTTTTTTTGTTATTTCTAGTGAAAGCTTACCGGAATCCTCTTTGTAACGTAATCCATGCCATATAGCATTCTCAATATAAGGCTGAATCAACATAGGAGGAATTTCAAATTCATCATCCTCAATGGAATCATCCAATGTTACCTGATAATCAAATTTATCTTTAAACCTAAAATGCTCCAGTTCCAAGTAAATTTCTAAAATTTCCAATTCCTTTCTTAAGGAAATAAAATCGTATTCAGAGTTTTCCATGACCAGTCGCATTAATCTGGAAAAACTGGTTAAAAATTTATTTGCTGAACGCTGATCGTTTTCAGAAATAAAACTATTTACAGAGTTGAGAGCGTTGAATATAAAATGAGGATTCATTTGTGATCGAAGTGTCCTTAATGCTAGTTTTTGGTTGGCGATTCTTCTTTGTTTTGATACTTTAAGAATGTAAAATCCCGCGAACAAACCAATCAGAATTAAAATTAATAACAAACCAATAGCCCATCGACTTGCAATAAGAACGTCTTCTTTGAGAGCGTCCTCTTTTACAAGACTATTGATGGCATTTTGCGAAATTTCTTTTTCTTTTCTGAGTAACTCAAGTTGGAGTAAATTCTCTACTCCTTTCCCTTTTTTTAGTAATTTGAGTTTTTCTCTTCTGAGCTCGATGGTATCTTCAAGAGAGGTATAAAAATCGATAAATTGTAGGGCTAAATTTTCATTTTTGATAACTCTGGCTGTATTTCGAATTACAGATATTTCGCTTTTGTCGATTAATGTGTAATTAGGCTTTTCTATAAATCGACTAATTGATAAGGCAGCTTTATTATAATCTTTTAATGCATAATAGGATTCTGCTAATCTGAGGTGTTCTAAAGAATTAGTCTTACTATTTCGACTTCTTAAAGAGGCCTTTAGTAAATCGACATCCTCTTTGTATCGATTGTTCGTTTTTAAAGTTTTTGAGAAGGATTTTTTTATTCTTGCTTTTTGTTCCGAATTATTTTCCTGGAAATTTTTTTCTGCTATCAAAATAGCTTTTTGGTATGCTTTGATTCCATCTTCAATTTGATTTGTTGAAATGAAGCAAATGGCAAGTTTGTTGATTATTTCTACTTCTTCATTTTTGAGAAGTTTTCTCGTCTCCAGGATTTTCAAGATTTTGATTGCCCTTTCAAATTGTTTTAAAGAAATTAAGTTTTCAACGAAAAGTAATTCTATTTTCAGGTTCGAATTTGGATTTTTTGGTTGGACAATTGAAGTTAATATCGCGTTTGACTTTTTATAATTACCTGTTTCGGAATAGAGTTTTGCAAAAAACAAATTTGTATTTGGAATTTTGATTTTTTTCTTTCCGTTTTGCGACAATTTTAAATATTCCAAGGCTACTTCGGGCTGATTTATTGATTTGTAAATTTTAGCAGTTGCGTAATAGGACCAATTTAAAGCCTCGCTAAGGTCATTATTGATGCATGATTTTGTTATAATTTCAATTTGTTTTAATTCAGTCTCAGTTAAAGAGTCTATTAATAAAACCTCTTGAATCATATTAATATGTTGAATAGATAAAATTTCTCTGCTGGTTTTATATTCTTTCTCTTTAGGGTTGTTGTATTTAGATTCTCTTTTTAATTCGACTTTATCTCCTCCTGCTCTATGGGAAATAGGTGTTGAGATAAAAAATATGATGGAAATCCAAATTATATAGTTTCTTCTCTTTTCATCCATTTGATGTAAACATCTTTAAAAAGATTTTGATTTCCAAATTGTTAATATACATAGCCTATTCATTGATGTGTTTTTTGGTTTTTTTTCTAGTATACACTAAATGGAATCTCTCTTTTACTAAGCCGTATGCTTTATTCACTAAGTACAGATTTTTATTGCTTTTATTTCTTGACAATTTAGAGGGGAACGCTAAATGTAAAAACCATGAAAAAACAAATTTTACCACTCTTTGCTTCTGGATTTCTTATGATTTCAAATTTCTCTTGTAGTGATTGGAATAGAACAGCCGAAAAAGAAAATCAACCAGAAGGATTAATGATAAATGAAACTGAAAAAAAACAGGCTTTTTCAGGAAATAAAACGAAAATTAAATTGGCACTTATATTAGATACGAGTAATAGTATGGATGGACTGATTGATCAAGCCAAAAATCAGCTTTGGAAGATTGTTACTGAACTTGCTAAAACTAAAGATGAGAATGGCGAGGATCCGGAAATTGATTTGGCATTGTACCAATATGGAAATGATAACCTAAGTGTAAGGAATGGCTACGTTCAATTGGTTCAAAATTTCACCGGCGAATTGGATGAAATATCGGAAAAGTTATTTGCTCTAAAAACAAATGGTGGAGAGGAATATTGTGGTACAGTAATCGGTACATCTTTAAATGATTTGAAATGGAGTGAATCTGCAGATGATTTACAAATGATATACATAGCAGGCAATGAAGGTTTTAATCAAGGATCTTATTTATATAAAAAAGCATGTGAAACTGCAAAAAATAAAAACATAACTGTAAACACCATCTTCTGCGGTAATCGAGATGAAGGAATAAAAACATTCTGGAAACATGGAGCAGATTTAACCAATGGAAATTTTGCATGTATTAATTCAGATGCAAAGGCTATTCATTATGACTCTCCATTTGACGATCAAATATCTTTACTAAATGTCCAACTTAATGCTACATATGTGCCCTGTAATGCTGTAGGGTTTTCAAAAAAACAAAAACAACTTGCGCAAGACTATAATGCAGAGAGAATAGGTAAAGCTAATGCATCTAAAAGATATCTATCTAAGGGCAGTAAGGTTTACCGAAACAGTAGTTGGGATTTAGTTGATTATTCAAAGAAAAAGAATTTTGACATCAACAAGTTGGACAAAAAATATCTTCCAGATTCATTAAAAAGTTTATCAAATTATGAGTTGAAAAATAAAATTAATCAGCTCGCAGATGATCGGGATAAAATCAAAAAGGAAATGGCAAAGCTTAATAAGAAGCGAGAAGAATTCGTTGCTGAACAAAAGAAAAAAGCTATTGAATCCGGTAGTGTTCAGCTTGAAAATGTAATTATAAAAGGTTTAAGAGATCAAGCATCAAAGAAGAAAATCAAATTTGAAAAAACTATTAATTAAGACCGATTCAATCATTTTTTAACCTAGCAAAATGATCAATTCTATTCATGTCCAAAGTTTTGTTTAAATAAGTTCGTTATGAAGATTTTAAAAATCATACTATTTATTATATTCCCAATGTATTCTTTGACTGCAGGCGGTTCATATCGAGAAAGAATTGACTCTTCGATAAAAAAATTAAAGAATACAAAGTCAGATTCAACCTTATCGCAATCTTTTTATTTCATTATGACCGATTCTGTATTTCCAGATTGGATGGGAACGAAATGGGATTTTAACGGCATATCCAATACACCAGGAAAAGGAATGATTGCATGTGGATACTTTGTAAGTACAACTTTAAAACACATTGGTTTCAATTTAAACCGTTATAAGTTGGCTCAGCAAGGAGCTTCTACTGTGGTTGACGTTTTATGTGGGGAAAACCAAATGAAATCGGTTACTGAGGCAGATGTAATTCAGAAAGTAAAAAGTAGAGGAAACAACCGATTGTATGTCGTTGGTCTTGATTATCATGTTGGTTTCTTAGCCGTTGAAAACAACATCGTTTATTTCATTCATTCTGATTACCTAAATGGAATGGTAGTTTGTGAAAAAGCATCTGATTCTATTAGCTTTTCAAGTACAAATGCTTATGTCTATGGAGAATTAACTAATAATCAAACCTTATTCACTAAGTGGAAAAGTGGAATAAAAATTTATTAATGAAAATGATGTTATTATATGTTTTGATAGCTGGACTCATTGGTTTAACCAAGATCGAAGAGACAAGAGAGGAGCTCTATTGTCCAAATTATTCAATAAAATCCTACGAGGCAATGGATTTTGTCAAAAAAAATAAAATGGATTCAACAGTATGTTTTTTAATCGATATGAAAGTTCACTCTGGCAAAAAGAGATTTGCGATTTGGGATTTAGTAGGGGATTCCGCTCTCAGAGAAATAGTTGTTTCGCACGGCAGCGCTGGTGCCAAAGGATTGGAATTTAGTGAGGCTGATAAACCGATTTTTAGCAATATTCCAAGCAGCTATGCTTCTTCGTTAGGAAGATATAGAATAGGAAAGAGATCATACAGTAATTGGGGTATTAATGTTCACTACAAATTACATGGATTGGATTCAACAAACAATAATGCTTTTAAAAGGATAATAGTACTTCACAGTTTTATAGGAGTTAATCAATCTGAAGTTTATCCAGAGGAAGCACCTTATAGTTTGGGTTGTCCTATGGTTAGTAATGAAGACATGACCTATTTAGATGAACTTTTGAAAACCAAAAAAAATGTATTGATGTGGATTTATTATCAGGAATGAAATTTAAGTTAAATGACTTTTGTTTAGTTTGTCAGGTTAGTTAGCGAATGAGGAAGGGTGAAACCTTCCTCTTTTGTTTTTAACCTGAAAATGGAATCAAATTATTTAGTGTGAAGTGTATTTTACTCTTTTATTTTTATTTCAATAGGCCATCCTTTAAATTCATTTAATTCAGAAGTCGAATTAAAATAGAGAGGGTAGGCGTGAAGGTTAACTTTATTTCCTTTTTTATTAAATTCTATGATTCCGAATCCTGGTGACTTACGATTGATGGAATTTGGTTCTGGAGCACTTGAATTTGGGTTTGCGACAGCTTTTACAATTATTTTATTTCCGAAGGCATCAATATAATTTCCAAGTGGATAATTTTTATTTGATTCGATATTTTTTGGCCACCACATTCGAGGCCATGTATTAGCTATTGCAGGAACAGAAAAGAAGGTGTAACTCGTGTTGCTTGAGTCAAAAACATCAATTACTGCGCCCATGTGTTGGTCTCCAGAAATAAAAATAATACTTGAATCTTGAAGACAATTCAGAGCTCTGTCTCTACCAATTTTTGGCCATCCGTTTGTGTCCATGTCTGGAGATACTTTTTGAGGGGTTGTGTCTTTTCGTGCCGGACGATCTTTTAGTGGGGTGTAGTCAACTTGAACGGTCGTTAGGCTGGCGTATGCAGATTGAGTAAGTATTATTTTATATTCATTTTTCGTTTTGGGTTGTATGGACCAATTTTTCAGAAAGAACAACTGCTTTTCTCCAAGGAGAGTAAACTCTTCTTTATGATAATCCTCCGGTTTAATGTTTTTTTCGATGGTAAATCCATTGTATACTTTAAAATCATTCCATGCGGGTGGAGATTTAAATTTTTTATCTTCCAGAATGGCAAAGTTGAGATTTCCGTATTTGTATTCTGTATAATAATTAATTATACCATTACTTAACTTTCTCTCTTTGGGGAAAGGAAGATGGCTGGTTTGAGATTTGAGTACCATATTCACAAAATTTTTACTCATAAAATACCCCCCATTATCCTGTTGCCATGTATCGTAATTTCTTTTCCCGTAATAAGAAGGAATTTCATTAACAGGCTTTGTTTTTGCATTAACCCCTCCGTTTCCCCACAAATTCCCTTGAAATACATCGTGGTCATCTGTCATAATAATCGTTGGTTGGTTAAGGGTAATGTCTCTGAATGCATAACACCATATGCTCCATTTAAATATATAGTCTAAAAAACAAAAGGGCTCCTTATAAATTGCCATCGTAGGTCGGCTTTCATATATCTGATCCCCCAAGAATGCAACAACATCAGGTTTTTTTATTTCATAGCCTTCTCTGATTTTTTGGTATGGATAAAATAGATTTTTATAGTCGATACCTCCAGAGTGAAAAACAGTGAAACCATTGCAGTTTAGTGCCATTATCTTTGGATGTTTATTTTGGGGTTTAGCATTAATTGTTCCATTGTGAGAGCTTTTAAACTTTATACTGTTTCGAACATCCATCACTGATATAGAGTAACCAACAGATTTAAAATTATTAGGCAAAGCAATACGGTAACGTATTTGATAGCATGATGAATCAAAAACACCTTCATATGAAGACTCATGATTGCCATCAATAATTCGTAATTTAATATTTTCACTACTATCAGGGATAAAAGGCATAAGTTGGGCCGTTAAAAATAAAGAATCTCTGGTGTTTGTGTAAAAGGTTGATAGAACAGCATCAATTGTTGATTTTTTGTCTCTTTGAAAAAGTGTGTTTTCTCCTTTAATTTGAACATTGTCAAATGAAGCATTAGCAGTGAAAGGGGTTTGGGAATTGTAAAATAGCGCAATACTTCCCATTGGAATTTTGTATGTATTCGGAAGTTTGATTGATTTGCTATTAATTCTAAAATATGTTGCGGACAAGCCTTGGTATTCCAACTCAAGTTTAATTCCATCTTTATATAGCTCAGCTATTTCGTTAGAATCTAATTTATTTTCGAATAAAAGTGAATCTTTTTGGTAATCAATTAATTGTAAATTACCATTTGCTTTTATTCCAAATAAGTGACAGCTCCCTGGCGAAAGAGTATTAAAGACAAAATTATTGGTTTTACTGTCATAAATGGAGTCACCGGCCCCAATTAAAAAACCATAAATTGCGGTACTATCTTTTTTTACTTTTTCAAAAAGTTTAATGGACGCGGATAGTCTTAATTGTCCATCAGATTTAATTATTGAATGGGATGTCACATGAGCAGTTCTTCTTTTTTTAAAAAAAGGGTAAGCTATCGCTTTATGATTTTGAACTCTCCAGTCTAAAAATGAATTACACCAAAAATTATATCCAAGCCAGGGTTGATTGTCAATTGAATCCCAATCGTAATGCAAAGACAAGTATTTACTTTCCTCTTGAAATTTAAGAGGATTAGAAAACAAAGGCTGTGTTTTAAATAAAAAAACACAGCCCAGTAATATTGATAAAAGTGAATTTTGCATTACACAATGCTTACTGTTAATCCTGTGTAATTATATGGAGATATTGCTTTTAATTCTTTTTTGATATCATTCGAAACATTAAGGGTTTCGATAAAATCAGCAATTGAAGTTTCTGTAATTGCATCATTCGTTCTTGTTAATGCTTTTAAAGCTTCATATGGTTTTGGATACCCTTCTCTTCTTAAAATAGTTTGGATTGCCTCTGCAACTACAGCCCAGTTTTTTTCTAAATCTTCCTTTAATTTTTCTTCATTTAGTAAAAGCTTGCCTAAACCTTTGAGTGTAGAAGCTAAACCAATCATGGAGTGACCAATTGGAACACCGACATTCCTTAGAACGGTTGAATCAGTGAGATCTCTCTGAAGTCTTGAAATAGGTAATTTTCCTGATAAATGCTCATAAATCCCATTAGCTATGCCAAGATTTCCTTCTGAATTTTCAAAATCAATTGGGTTAACTTTATGCGGCATTGCGGAAGAACCAACTTCACCTTCTTTTAACTGTTGTTTAAAATAGTCCATGGAAATATAAGTCCAGATATCTCTATTTAAATCGATTAAAATAGTATTGATTCTTTTCATTGCATCGAACAAGGCGGCTGTATTATCGTAGTGTTCAATTTGAGTTGTGGTCTGTGATCTTTTTAACCCGAGTACATCGTCGACAAAATGATTTGCAAACTCAACCCAGTTTCTTCCAGGAAAAGCAACTTTATGTGCGTTAAAATTACCTGTTGCTCCTCCAAATTTAGCCGAATAAGGGACTGATTTTAATTGGTTCAGTTGAATTTCGAGTCGCTCAACGAATACATAGAATTCTTTTCCTAAAGTAGTAGGAGATGCCGGTTGACCGTGCGTTCGTGCAAGCAAAGGTATATCTATCCATTTTTTTGCTAATGTTCTTAGATTGGAAATTAGTTCATCAAGGGTTGGATAGTAAATATCGTTCAAAGCATCTTTGAGTGAAAGAGGCACAGAGGTGTTATTAATGTCTTGAGAGGTCAAACCAAAATGTATGAATTCCAAGCTTTCAGATAATCCCAATGCAGTTAACTTTTCCTTTATGAAATATTCAACTGCTTTTACATCATGATTGGTTACTTTTTCAATTTCTTTTATTGCTAAAGCATCTGATTCTGAGAAGTTTTGATAAATTTCTCTGAGTTGAGGAAAAAGCTGGCTTTTTACTTCCGATAATTGCGGTAGAGGGATTTCACAAAGAGAGATAAAGTACTCAATTTCAACTTTAACTCGATATTTTATCAATGCGGCTTCTGAAAAATAATTAGCTAAACCTTTAGTCAATCTTCTGTATCTGCCATCTACTGGAGAAATTGCTGTTAAATTGTTTAATTCCATGTGTGAAAATTAGGCAACAAATATAACTAAATCAATTGTAAATATTTGGGGTGTTGGAAGTAAATAAAATCTCATTTTAAAGTTAACACAAATGGATTTTCTCCGAATAATTTACAGTTAACTCGCAATGAAATTTTATGATTTCCTGGGTATAATTTTCGAGTTGATAAAGTCTTGAAAAAGTGTTCTTTTTTAATGGTAATAGATTGTTGCTTTTGTAGTACTATTGACTTTAAATTAAAGATTTTCGGAGAGATTTTGTTTTTTAAGCGTACATAATAGCAAATGTAGTCAATCATCAACTTTTCGTCATTTTCTCCAACATTAGTAACCATAAAAGAAAAGGTCAGGGAATCACCAATTTTAAGGGAGGTTTTATTGAGTTTAAAATTTGTTAATATAATTTTGGGAGATAGCGAGTATTTCATTAGTGTTAAAGCTCTTTTATTTCCTTTTTTTAGTTCGTTTCTCAGGGCATGTTTAATAATCCAATTGATATTTGGTTTATTTTCCTTACTCCACCGACTTAAAACATTTAGAGCTATATCTGGGTTACTTTTTGAAATGTCATTCATGTGATTAGCCACTGATTTCTGTACATATTTTGAATCATCATTTTTTAAAACTTGAAGCAGCTCGATACATGGGTAAGGGTTTTTCTTGAATAATTGTATTTCATTAGCCCACGGTAGTTTTGGCCTACTGCTTTCTGAAACCAATCGCCTTACGTTTGGGTTTTCATCGTGAACCCATTTATGAAAAACATCTAATGTTTCCACCGGGAAATTTATCAGGAAAGTTCTGATTGAAAATTCAGATGTGAATCTTTTTGTAATTTCTTTTAATAAATTAAATGAAATTTCGAGATATTCTTTTTTACACCCTTTTTTTTCTACATAAACAGCATAGGGCATAAATAAGAAGTTTTCCCAATTATTTTGATTATTCTTAACTGGTTCAAAAGTCGATTTAATTATTTTGGCACTGAAGGAATAGTCGTTTGGCAAAAATTCAACCAATGCATCGGCAATTATGTTGCACCTGGCTTTTAATCCTGAATCTTTTGAAAATGAGGATGCATTATCAATAAAATTATCACAATCAAAATTTGAAAAAACAGCTTTTAGTTGATTCGAAATTGTAACAACAAGTGATTTGTTAAAAATATTTCGAGAGTATCCAGAACCAGTCATTATTTTTTAATGAGCTTATATGTTGCTTGATTGGCTCCTTCTTTTAAAGTTAAAAAGTATAGTCCTTTGGAAGTTATATTGGAAGTTACGACCTGATTTTTCCCACCCTTTAGAACTCCAGAAAGCAATTCTTTACCGGTTATGTCTGTTATGCTGTATTTTATTTCTTTCGAAGAGAGGATTCCTGAATTTAAATCAATAGTTATGGTTTCTGCAATTGGATTAGGTGCAACTTCAACTTTTTCAAGTTCTTTTTTCACTTCATCAGTTCCTACTAAGTTAGAATACAAAACTTTTAAAAGTGAATATTCATCAGTTCTATCTTCAAATATTTCCCAAATAAAAACACCTGCTCCTCCTCTTAAGTTTAATTCATTTATTTTTTCTTCAATTACTGGTTTTGAATTGTAGTTGTACGAATTTAACAAACCATCCTCATCATTAAAGTAGGCAGAAGGGTCTTCATTTGAAAATATTCTGTAAGATCCGTAAGGATTTCTACTATAAAAAGGGATTGCTAAAATAAGCTGTTCCGGTTCAAGGTTTTTTGTATTTAGCCAATAATCCATCCCTGATTTTGCAAAAGATACTGAGCTATGGTGTTCTGTGTTATTGTCAAAAGCCATTATGTAAACATAATCAACTAGGGATATGGCATCTTCTGAATATCCAACACTAAAGGTTTGAGAGGCGCTCACTGCAATTGACAATTCAAGTGATTTTCCCAATTCATCCTCTAAATCATTTAAGCCAATTCTTAGTGAAATTAGAACTTCTTCAACGGCAAAAGCATCTGATGCTTCAGGATATTCCCAATCGAAATTGAATCCGTCAAGGTTGTAATCTTTTACAATTTTTAGAACATTTGAAACAAATATTTCTCGAGTTGATTCTGATTTCATCATTTCTTGAACAGGATCAGGGTCTCTTCTACCTCCATTATTATAGTTTGATGCAGACCATCCTCCAGCCGAAAAATGAAGTTTTTTTCCTTTAGTGTGCAGTTGAGTTCTGAGTAAGTTCAGTTGAGTGTAAAAATTAGCTCCAACTGAGATGGACCCGTCTGCATTTGGAATGGCAAAAGCTAATACAACATCTGTAAGGTACTCGTACTGAAGTGTATTGTTTATATAATTGGTATATCCTGAATGCCAATCCCCTAAAAAGCCAATAATTTTTTGGGCTTTCGTATCAGGAGTATAGACAAAAAGAAATGAGATCAGAGTAAATTGTAAAAAATAATTTTTCATGTTCAAGGCTTATTTTCTTATAAATAAAGATAACAAATAACCTATTTCAATTGGATGAAATGAAACGGTTGATTTGAACTAATTTTTTGAGTTGAAATATGCTTGTGTTTTATAATCTGATAAATTCCATGATAACCAAGTGTTGTTTTTTTGTTTTGTTTTATAATTTTCAATTCTTTGATTCAACCTTTCGGTAAGACTCATTTTTTTAATCCAGGGAAATTCGAAACTATAACTTCTGTAGGTATTATTTTTCCCAACAAATTTATCTCTGTTTTGATCCAGAATGGGAAGAGTTTTATCCGACAAAGATAGTTCGAATAAATAGTCTATTTTCTTTACTCGAGCGTTTGCTAAATTATGTTTCGCAATAATTACATCCCAGTTAAATAATGATGTAAACAGTAAGATTAAGAAAATGGAAAGACCATTTGTTTTGAATAAAAAAGAAATTGTCTTTTTCTTTTTGACTTTATAAGCCAGAGTGAATAGCCCTACAATTGTAGCAGATACAAAAATTACAACTCCTATTCTTTTGTATGCAAGACCGTGATGTTCAATATAGTAATACACTCTTGCAATTACAGATATTGCCAAAATTACATTTTGTCCAATCCAGACATAAGTAATCCCTCTTAGAATAGAGTTTTTCCTGTAAAAATTGAGATTTTTCCTGAAAATATAGAGTACAATTGAGGCAGATAGAACAATACTAAAAATAAGCATCCATGTTCCTTTATGTAATTCATTGGAGTAATTGCTGTTTATTGATTCCTTTTGAATAAAAAAGACGTTAATATCCAAAAGGTTTACAAAAAGAAGCAGGCAGTTCAATAGAATTAGAGTTAAAACGGCACTGTTTTTTTCAGTTTTTAGAGCCAATATTGAGTGGTTTCCTGAGTTTTGACTGGTATTTATATTTAGTTTTTTTCGTTCTAAATTTGATGTGTAGTTTTTTGCCCAATCGTTGAAAATTCCTGAAGGCCTATAATAAAAAACACCAATTCCGAGCAATAATCCAATACCTATGAAAATAAATCTCCCAATAGGATAATGCTTAAATATGTTTGCCAAATAATTTCCTAAGTTGCCATATATATAGTTCCATTTTTCCGCGAATACAGGATTTGCAATACTGTATATAACTATAAAAAGTATGGTTATAAGTAGTGGAATAATTGATAATTTAAGATACCTTAAGGACTTTGCTGAAAGATTTGTTTTAGGAGATTTAAAAAACGTATTTTTTCTGAAAGGGGTAGATATTACGCTTAAAAAACCACTTGGTATCAAGTGATAAATGGTTTTTATTTCTCTCTCCATTAGTGAGGCGAGAAATAAAAACAAGGAACAAAACAGCATGAATTTACTGTAAAACGAATTGTGATATAAAACTCCAAAACTTGAAATTAATATTCCTGCTATAGCTATTAATGTATGACTTTTATGGCGTGTATCAGGATTGAAAGAATATAATATTCCACTGAAAACAAATGAGAAAAGAACTAAGTTTAGTCCAAATTTTTCTCTCCAAAAAAAGAAATTAAAAAGAGTAGTGAATAAAATTACTAAGATTCCTTTTGGGTAGTTTTTCATGTTCTGAATGTTGGTTCTTCTTTAAGAAACCAAGATAAGTAGGTTTATTTTTTTTAATTATTAAGAAATGCTTTTTTGTGTTAACGATTGTTAATTGTATTTTTGAAGTCGATTTCATAATCACTGCCCTGGTGGTGAAATTGGTAGACACGCAGGCTTGAGGGGCTTGTGCTTAACAGCGTGCTGGTTCGAGTCCAGTTCAGGGCACTTTTTTAAGAGGTAACCAGTTTATTTATAGTTGATTACCTTTTTTAGTTGACTTGATAGTTGACATTTTTGTTTTTTTGCTTAAAGTTTTATTATGATATTATTTGAAACTAAAAATCAATTTGTTCTCAAAGAAGAAGGGGTTGAAAACAATCTTAATTATCCAGAGTATAATATAAGGTTTACAAGCGATATGTTTAAGAGCTATGAAGAATCTTTTCCGCAGTTTGAATTATCAGTTAAAACATGGGGAGGATATGGCTTTCAAAGTTTGCATTGCATTTATTTCAGAGGATATGGTTTTACGCCAGAATATAAAGGTGACAGAGGGGAATTTTACCTTGAATTATTGAATAAACTAAAAAAAGGTCAGTACGAAAAGAAGATTACCGACTTGGCAAAGAATAGTTTGAGTGAAGAAGAATGGAAAATTGTTTCTTGTGTATTCAAAAACAAGAATCCAAAATTAGGTTTATTGGATAAACAATTAAAAGAAGCTCAAATTGAAATAGAAAAACTTAAAACTGAAACTTCACAACTACAGAATATTATATCTGAAAATAACTCTCTAAAGGAAAATTTACAAAAGATAAAAGATATTGTGAGTGAAATTTAGTTTTCACTCACTGTGCTTGAATATTTTACATTATTCAGCAACATTGCACCGGCAATTCCGCACAATCCAAGAAAAATTGGCGTCATAGAGGACGAATCATATGCTTTCCAGACAGATGATGTGTCGTAAATAAAAAGAGGATCTATTACTTCAAAACTTTCCAAGTAAAAAATTAATCCGCCTAAAACGGCGAAGAATATCAATGTAATACCTGCCCAAAATTTAATCTTTTCAATGTGTTTCATCTTAGTCTATGAGATTTACCATTAGCCTTATAGGAATAAGACAACAGGATCATTGTTTTTGTTTTTGACTCAGCATCCTTCAAGTAATATTTAACATCCATAAGGTTGACGTAATAGTTGACAGTTTTTGTTTATTACAAGTTTAATCAACTTTAATTAATGATACAATAAATCAATACTATTAGTAGTATTAATAGTGTTTTGTGTAAGGTTGTGAAATTTTCCGACAAGAAAATCGTACCCCAGTCCAGGGCACTAGCGAATTCGATAGAATTCGCTTTTTTTGTGACCTGAAATGGGCGAGAGCGACAGGTTCGTAACGAGTGAATCCAGATTACGAATGCGGCTGAATGAAAGAAAAAATGAGTAGCCCAGTTCATGGCTTTTTCCTGTTTATTTTTAAATACAAAAACCGTAATAATTTTAAGACTTTTGGTCATTAATTAGTTACTTTGTGTATGTCTTTTTTACAATCTCTACTGTATCCTAAAATTAAAGTAAGTGATAATAAACTGGAGGATGCTTTGAGTAAAAAAACCGTTCTTATTTCGGGCGCCTCATTTGGTATAGGTCGATTATTAGCTGAAAAAATAGCTTTTCCTAATACCAAAGTTATAATATTGGGAAGAACAGAGGAGCAATTAAAGGAAGTTTGTCAAATTATTAACGATAGGGGAGGGAGCGCCCGTTATTTTGTAGGAGATTTAAGAGATAAAAAGACTACTAAAGATTTTTTAGATTTAATAAAAAATGAGAATATTTCAGTTGATATTTTTGTAAATAATGCGGGTAAATCAATTCGAAGATCTGTTTATGAGTCCGTCGATCGTTTTCACGATTTTACTCGAACCATGGATTTAAATTATTATGCGCCTGTTGAATTGGTGTTGTCGTTACTCCCTGGGCTTAGTGAGAAAAAAGGTCAGATTATAAATATTTCTTCAATTATCGTGTTACTTCCCTCAATTCCTTTATGGTCAGCATATCAAGCGTCAAAGGGTGCTTTTCATATTTGGTTTAAATCGATAAAACCAGAGCTAAACTTAAAAGGAGTTGCGACAAATAATATTTATTTACCTCTTGTAAATACAAGGATGATTGCACCAACAAAAAAGTTCAATAAGCTTCCTACCATGAATCCTGAGCACGCAATGCAAATTATTTCAAATTCCATTGTAAAGCGAAATTATAATTATAAGCCGTGGTGGACAGTGATTATTAAACCTTTGATTTTTCTTTTTCAGAAGCCTTTCTTCAAAGCCACAATTATGAATTCCAAATAGGTTTTCTATCGTTTTCGATTATTTTTTACAATAAGCTTAAATTTTTAATTCAATTGCAGTGAAAGAAATATTGCTCGCTATTCGCCTTCAGAAGGCGATGTGAATCCTGATGGTTTAAACTCCTCTTTTCGGAAAATGCATAAAAAAAGGCACTGAGTTTACAGTACCTATTTTTTGCGGTGAAAGAGGGATTCGAACCCCCGGTAGGTCTCCCTACGCCAGTTTTCAAGACTGGTACATTCGGCCACTCTGTCATTTCACCGCCGCGAAGATAAGGCTTTTTTAAATTTTACCGAAACAATTTTCGAAATAATTCAGAGAATATTGAGTTAGTGTATAATTTCCATAACAACACCATTTCCAATGATTCTATCTCCTTCAAAAAGATCAAAACTTACCCCTTTGTGAACAAAAACACTTGGTTTTCCTTTGATTTTTAGTTCAAGTTTAATTTTATCACCGGGAAAAATTATTTTAGATTCTTCTACATTAAATTCTGTAAAATATTCAATATTAGAGGTGTTAAAAATTAATTTTGGACTAAAACCCTGACCGAAAGGGACATTCTTTCCGCCTGATTCAGAATCTAAAAAGTTTATTTGTGCGATTACACCTGATAATGATTTCACTACTCTCTAAGTTTATCGAGTAAGTTGCTCAATTGAAAGGCTTCCTGCTCATTGATTTTATAACTTGAATATAAATCCAATATTTCTTCACCTATGATTTCAATGATGTTTATACCTGACTGGGTAATGGTGATTTCCATTTTTCTGCGATTGTTCTTACTCAATTGTCGTTCAACATACCCTAGTTTAACAAGCTTATCGACAAGTCTTGTTAAATCTCGACCTTTGTCAAGCATTACTTCTTTTATGTACCCGGGTGAAACAGGTTTTGGGTAGCTACCGTTTACGATTCTTAGAATATTGTAATGTTGACTCAGAATATTATGCTTTTTATAGATTGGGGCACTAACGTCTCTTAACCAGTTTGCTGTGTAAATTATATTTACTGCAGCCATTAAATGGTTATTTTCAAATTTTGATTTTATTTCTTCTTTAAATCCCATTTTATTAATGATGTGGCAACAAATTTAAACTTAAAAAATCACATGTGTTTTTCTTCTTATTTAAGCTCCAGTATCAAAACCTTATAAATTTCAATCATTGATTCAATATCTCTAATTGCGACCTTTTCAAAAGGTGTATGCACATTATCTTCAGCGGCACCAATAAAACACCATTGAAATGGATAAGAGCTTCTATGAAGGACATTTCCATCACTACCTCCTGAACTTTCAACTTCAAGTTGATATGGTATTTTATACTTTTTAGCTATTAATATTATTTGATTGAGAAATTTTTTTCTTGGAATTCCCGAGTCTCTCATTGAGATCGCAACTCCATTACCGTGCTGAACTCCGGAGGTAATCCAGGTAATATCAGAAATTAAGGCATTTCTTACATGGAAGTTTTCGTAAATATACTTTCCTAAGAATTGAGTACTTCCTCCACCGTGTTCTTCATAACAGCTGAAACAAATTATTCCATTTTCAATGGTTTCTGAAATTTTGAGAGCGTTAAAAACTCCTAGTCGATTATCTAAATAACACGATTCAATATATCCATTATCTTCTTTAAAATCGGATTTAAAAGTGAGTGTTGTTCCGCGTTCAATTTCTCTTGAATACGTATGAGAAATTTCTCCATCTTCATCAACAAATAACTCACATTCAATTTTCCCTTGAGAATCTTCACCGAAAAGCTGGTATCCTGATTCTACATGAGGACTTCCTATTTTTATTAGTTTTGAACCGTATCCAACTGTAAAGCCAATGGAATCTATATGTGCAAATACCGCTGTTTTAGGTTTTCCAAAAACAAGAATTATAGAATCCTGAAAATCATCTCCAAAAAATACTTTAGGCTGTGTTTTCCAATTTTTCTTTTCTTTTTGGATATAATTCAAAATAAATTCTGTCATTAAATATTCACTACCTGATGGTGCGTGAATCCCGCACATTGTTTTTAAAATTGAAAAATCCATCTTATTGGAACTGATTTTGTTTTTTATTTTAAAACCTAAAATTAAATTAATAATGTCATTCTCTTATAATTTTAAATTAGTCTTTGGTTATTACTGTATTATTTTTAATTCATAAAGTCGTTAATGTTATCTTCAAAACGATTTTTAAATTTGTTTAATGCGGTGGTTGGCTAACATACTCCTTTTACTACAACTGAGTTGCACGGTTGATGAATTGCCATCCTGCAATGGAAATGGATTTGAAGGAGAGATTTGTAAAGAGTATCAGTATACTTTTGGAAGATATAAAGGTGTTAATGAATATGAATATGATTTGAATATAGGCTTAGTTTCTAAAATTACGACAAAGCGAAAAAACGGAAGTATTGAAGGTTATACAAGCTATCTATATAATGATTTAGGACAAATTTCATCCATTACACTGAAAGATTCTAAAAATGATTTGATTAGTGAAAAGCGGATTCAATATAATAATTGGGGAGCTGTTGAGAGTCAAATTATTACAGGCCAAAAAAAGTCAGAGCATTATTATTTTTACAATGAAAACCTTTTATGTAAAGAAGTTTTTTTGAGCAATGGTGAAATTGAATGGACCGACACAATAGAATATCTTGCAGAATCCAATGAGATTTATCGTAAAATACGTTATGTTGAAAATTCCATCTCTCAAATCACATATTATGAAACATTTTCAAACAATATTTTGAAGCAAAAAACTACCAATTCCAATGGGGTAATACAAGGAACAAAGGTAACACTATACAATCATAATCAGAAAAAGATAGAGGAGCTAACGTATTCAAAGGAAAATCATTTAGTAAATACAGTTAGATATTATTATTTTGACGGGAGACTGGATAGAATTGAAAAATTCAATCATTCAGGACTCGAATATGAGGAGTTAAATTATCAAAGATTTTAAATGGAAATAACAGTTTTAGGAACAGGTAATGCATTTAGTGAGGATACTCGTTTTAATTCAGCTTTTTTAATTAAAACCAACAAGTTTAACGCGTTAATCGATTGTGGTTTTACCGTTCCTTTAGCATTACAAAAAGAAGGCATTCCTTTTTCTTCAATAGATTATATTTTAATTACTCATTACCATGGTGATCATTATGCGGGTTTAGCTTCGTTACTTTTGGGGCTTAAATATGTATCTCCTCAATACAAAAAGCTTACTATTATTGGCCCCGGTGATTTAGAGCAAAAAGTATATACATTACTTAACGTTTTATACCCAGGTACAGAACGTTTAATTCAGGATTTAAATATTGAATTCAAAGGGGTTAATCCTTCCGGGGAAGAGCTGAAAACAAAAGATTTTAATTTGGAAATACATCCAATGATACATTCCGATCTAGCACTACCTGTTGGTTACGTCCTTCAATCCAATGGGTTTAAAATGGGTTTCTCTGGAGACACGGCTTGGCACGATGGAGTAACATCTTTTTTAACAAACTGTTCCAATGCAATTTTAGAATGTAATTTTTCTAAAAAAATAGGTGAGGGACATATTAGTGTTCAAGAGTTGGAAGCTAGTGAAATTGTTCAAAAAAAGAAAAAGAATATATTTTTAACACATTTACACACTGAATCATCTGAAAAGGCAAAAAAATTAGGCTATAACGTACTTTCAGATGGAGATGTGTTAAATTTCAAATCCTAAATTTTTAATAATATTTTTTAGTTCCTCTGAAGAGGAAGCTGTAATAGTTTTAAAGTTAAATTGTGTAGAATTTAAATCATATTTTTTAAATTCTTTTGGCGGGATTATTTTAAAAGTGCCGTTCTGTAAGAATACAATTCCTAGATTTTCAAAATGTGTTGAATATTCAAATTTTCCTAATTGGTTATTAGTATATTCAATTGATGTATTGAATCCTTTTTGAATCAACGTTATTTTATCAATGGTTTCATTATTTTTTGGCTCATCAATTATTCTTGCGTATCCCATTCTTCTTTTTTTAATATATTTCTTTTTTGTTGCTCTGGCATAGGCATTAAATCCTGCTTTTAATGCCCAAACGGGTGAGCTTAAAATATTCCCAGATTGGTAAACAATAAAATCAATAGGAGCGTCAATATTGTGTATTCCAAATGATCTGATTTTCATTTCTGCTTTGTACGGAGTTTTTGGAGGTTGTAAATTAAATTTACGGAGTTTAATAAGTTGGTCAATTTCATTTATGCGAATTGCATTTAGCCTTAAAAATCTTTCCAATTCCTCTTGATTCATATTTTTTGTAATGTTTTGAATGTTTTTATTTGCCTCTGTGTAAAGTTTGTTCCATTCTGATTCATGTTTTTGTGAAAGTTTCGCCTCCCATTTTAGTAATCTGTTCCGGAATTTATTGTATCCAGGGTAATTTTTTTTGTCGGGAATAACTGTTAATACTAAATTCGAATCTTCATTGGTAAAATAAACTTGATATTCTTTGTTTTCACATTTTTCGAAGGTCATATTTTTCCAAAATGAGTGACCTGCTTGATTTTTTTCCTTGTGAAGGTTGTAAAACTGCTCAATTGACTTTTTATCATTTTTTTTACTTAAATGCCAAGAGAGATATCGGAATTTAGCATTCTGAGGAAAAGATTTTATTGAAAACATTGTGTAGAATGTTCCTTTTGAATCGGATGTTGGATTTTTTTTCCAGTTTTTTATTTTTCTTAACTCATGCTCCCTTACAGCAAGTGTAACGAGAGCTCTTTGACTTTTGAAATATCCTGTTTTTTTCTGAAAATCTTCTGTAAATTCCCACCACCTAATTTCAGGTGTAATTATATCTGTTATTGAAGCAGTATCAAATTTCAAATCCCCAAGGTCTTTCCAGCTGTTAATTTTCCGATTAAAATAATAATGATTGAATCTTTTGTCTTTTTCATTACTTGCTAAATTGATATTTAGAGTATAATTCGGGCGTATATATATATCATTTTTATTTTTGAATCCTTTCATTTCGAACATGCCACCAGAAATGAGCATTTTTTTCTCATCGATCTTCATTGGGATTCCGGAAATTGCTATTGATGCGGGAGAATGAAATTCTCGAAATGCAATTTGAATTTCTCCTTTTACTAAAGTTGAGTCTTTGTCAATAAAAGCATTTTTAGGAATAAAAATTTTAGTGCCGGTTGATAAACATATTGAAGTGTCGTTATTATTATTGACGGTGAATTTTTGAAAAGGAATTATATTTATTTTAGAGACACTTGCCTCAACAGACTCTTCCTTAGAACTTTTATCATTAATACAGTCAAAACTATATTCATTATTCTTTGGAATTATTAACTCTGTTGAATCTTTCTGAATTTTGACGAAAACAGTTTCATTTTGTTTGTTTTCATAAAAATTGAGATTTAAATAAATTATACCGATTGAAATTGCACAAATTATTAATTGAGTTTTCTTCATTTTACTTGCCTTGGTAACTTCATAATACCAAAACAACGAAACGTAACAATGCTAATTCTCTAAATCGTCAAATACATCTTTTGATATTTCCCAAAATTCATGGAGAGCAATTAGATTTTTTTCAAAAAAATGATAAATGTGAATCCATTCTGAATCCATGTTAATTGTAGGGCCGTTTAATTCTGTATATATCCTGGAAATATAAATACCTGAGTCTATTCTGTATTGTTTTTCCCATATCAGCGTATCCATATTTTGACTGATTAGAGTTTTAAATTCTTCAAATTGCTCAAAGAAAACTTCTCTAACTCCTTTATCACTGTTAATTATGTCTATACAAACACGAGAAGATTTTTTACTTACTTCAATTTTAAATCGAATAGAGTTTAACCCTGTCCTGTAATTTACCCAACGAATTTTATGGCCATATTTTGGAATATACTTCTTCATATATATCCCAAAATTTGTAAAGAACTCTCTTTTTCTATTTTTGGCCTCTTGTTTACTCCACATTACAGCGTAAAAATAAGTATTAAAATTCGTGTGCCTGATTTAAAGTTTTGGTAACAAAGAAATGCTTATTTTAGCGGTCAAATTAAAAAACAGATTTAAAAATGAGTGAAACAGCTGTAAAAATTGGACCAGGAGTTGTTACCGGAGATGGTGTTCAAGAAGTATTCAGAGTAGCAAAAGAAAATGAATTTGCTTTACCGGGTGTAAATGTTATTTCGTCAAACAGTATCAATGGAGTGTTAGAAACTGCCGCGCAGGTTGATTCTCCTGTTATTGTTCAATTCTCTAATGGGGGAGCACAATTCGTAGCAGGAAAAGGCTTAGGAAATGAAGGTCAAAAAGGAGCTATAGCAGGTGCTGTTTCTGGAGCAGAACATGTTTGGAACATGGCCGAAAAATATGGTGCTACAGCGTTACTTCATACAGATCACTGTGCAAAGAAGTTATTACCTTGGATAGATGGTTTATTAGATGCAGGTGAAGCTTTTTATGCAGCTCATGGTGTGCCATTGTTTTCGTCACACATGATTGATTTATCTGAAGAGTCTTTAGAGGAAAACATGGATATCTGCAAAAGGTATTTGGAAAGAATGAGTAAAATTGGAATGACTCTAGAGATTGAACTTGGTATTACAGGTGGAGAAGAAGACGGTGTTGATAATTCAGACGTTGATGAGTCAAAATTGTATACTCAACCTGAAGAAGTGGCATATGCATGGGATGAGTTGAATAAAGTTTCAGATAAATTTACTGTTGCTGCAGCATTTGGAAATGTTCATGGAGTATATAAACCAGGTAATGTAAAGTTGACGCCTAAAATATTAGACAATTCACAAAAATTTCTCGAAAAAAGAGATGGATTAGCGGATAAGCCCGTTTCTTTTGTTTTTCATGGTGGTTCAGGTTCTACAGTTGAGGAAATAAGAGAGGCAATTGGATACGGATCCATTAAAATGAATATAGATACTGACTTACAGTGGGCTTTCTGGGATGGAGTAAAAGATTATTATATTGCAAATGAGGCCTTCTTACAAGGACAAATTGGTAATCCCGAAGGAGCTGATTCTCCAAATAAAAAATACTATGATCCACGAGTTTGGTTAAGAAAAGCAGAAGTTTCATTTGTTGAAAGACTTAAAAAAGCATTTGAAGATTTAAATAACGTTGGAACAATGAAATATTTTAAATAAAATTTCCAATCAACAATTATTATGATCCTGCTGTTTTACAGTGGGATTTTTTTTTTAAATAAATTTGGCAAAAATAACTTTAACTATGAGAATAATTTAAATCAAGGTTTTAATTATACGAAGTTTATGAGAATAGGCATTTGTTTCAGTATTAAAAATTCCTTGGTGATCAATCCGATCAATTCTTACTTTACCTGACGCATGAATTATTTTATTCCTACCTACAAGAATTCCAACATGAGTTATTTTACCCTCATCATTGTCGAAAAATGCGATATCTCCTGCCTCTGCTTCCTCGATAAATGAATACCCCTCACCAAGTTTTGCTTGTTGATGGGCATCTCTTGGGATTACAATATTATTTATTTTATATATTATTTGAGTGAATCCACTACAGTCTATTCCGAAAGGTGACTTGCCTCCCCACATGTATGGAGCATTTAAATACATTAAAGCATCTTCTACAATTTTATCTTTAGAACCAATTTGATTTGGTGTAGAAACATTTCCATTAAATTGGAATGTTTTATTATTTATCGAAAATTTTCCGTTTTTGTAGTTTGGTAAAGAACTTCCCTGTATGATTGGTATTAGATTTTTGTTGTTTGAGATTAATTGTACTAGATCAGTAGTACAACAATATGGTTCATTGGATATTTTTAAAAATTCATCATTATTTATTGGGGTATATTGTTTTTTGCAAATCCAACATTCATAACCATCGAAATCAATTTTAATACGAATAAATTTATCCTCCTCCTCTAAAATTGAAAATACATCGCCGAATAAAAGTTGAGTAACCATTTCACTTTTATCAGAGGCTTCAGCTCTTCCTGGTACTATACTAAATTCAATAATTCCGTATTTCACTTATCCAAAGTTTTTCAAAAAAAAGCCCAAGTAAAATTCTTGGGCTGTAATTTTATTCATGAATTGATTATTTACTGTTTCTTTGGTCATCACAATCCCAACCTTTATTTTCAGGCCATCTTTCACATTCACATTTGAACGTACTGTCTTCAATTTCAGCATCATAAACTGCTTTGTCGACCGAAACTGAGAATACTTTTGCACTGGTTTTGTGAAATAGTTCGATTTTTTTTATTTCATTGGTTTTAACATTTACGAATAAAGTTATACTTCTGTAGGGTTGAGTATTATCTGCGTCAGGATACAAATCAATTAAATCCAGAACAACACCATTTTCTGTTTTTTGACCCATATGACGGTATTTATATCCCTTTTCATAGATGGTAAACATTTCTTGAGGGGAGAATTCATCTGGGTCGTTAAAATTTGCAGAACTTATGCTAACCTCTTTATCTTCAGTAACAACTTCAGCTATGCTATTTCCATCGCTTATTTTTGTAGTTCCAAAAATTGTATATAAGTATTTATTGTTTTTAATTTTTAAATTTCCTTTTTGAACCTCTTTCATTTCTCCATTTTTTACGGTGAACGTAAAGTCAAGAGTAATTGTCTTTCTTGATTTGGTGGTGTTGGTTACAGCATTTAAAATATTTGTAGCTTGAGTGTCTTTCTGAGGATTGACACTTGTAATTACTTTCTTTGTGTTGATCTCTTTATCGACAGGTGTATTAACAGAGATTGTTTCGCTATTTGTTAAAGAAGCAGCAAAAAGAATTGCAAAAAGGCTTTTCATATTGTTGTTTTTTTTTTAGTTAATTTTTGCACTTTACAACATACGCCATAAAGTTAATCAATTTGTTTGACAGCAATGTCTATCAATTTTTGTTCCAAACTTATTTCGTCGGGGATTAAAACTTGCCTTGCTTTACTTCCCTCGAATGGACCGATAATCCCTGCAGCTTCTAGTTGATCAACTATTCTACCAGCTCTGTTATACCCCAGTTTAAGTTTTCTTTGGAGTAAAGATGCAGAACCTTGCTGATGAAGAACAATGATTCTGGCAGCTTCTTCAAATTTTTCGTCTCTATCATCGATGTCAATATCATTTGCACCGTTACTTTCTCCATTTGGGTCATTAAATTCTGGAAGAAGATGTGCATCGGAATAACCTCTTTGTTCTCCTATAAATTCACAAATCTTTTCAACTTCAGGAGTGTCTACAAATGCGCATTGTATTCTTATTAAGTCGTTGCCTGTACTTAAAAGCATATCACCTCTTCCAATTAATTGGTCGGCTCCGCCGGCATCTAAAATGGTTCGAGAGTCGATTTTGGATGTTACTCTAAAAGCTATTCTCGCGGGAAAGTTAGCTTTAATCGTACCCGTAATAATGTTTACAGATGGACGCTGAGTAGCAACAATTAAGTGAATTCCAATGGCTCTTGCTAATTGAGCCAAACGAGCGATTGGTGTTTCAATTTCTTTCCCGGCAGTCATGATTAAATCTGCAAATTCATCTATCACCAATACTATGTATGGTAAAAACCTATGTCCCTTCTCTGGATTTAGTTTTCTTTGCTTAAATTTAGCGTTGTACTCCTTTATGTTTCTACAGTGTGCATTTTTTAAAAGCTCGTATCTTTCATCCATTTCAATACACAAGGAGTTAACCGTATTAACAACTTTTTGAGTATCCGTTATTATTGCATCCTCCTCATCAGGAAGTTTAGCCAAAAAGTGCCTATAAACTTTATTGAAAAGTGTTAATTCTACTTTTTTAGGATCAACCAAAACAAGTTTAAGTTCAGATGGGTGTTTTCTATATAACAAACTTACCAGTATAGCATTTAGGCCGACTGATTTACCTTGACCTGTAGCACCCGCCATAAGTAAATGGGGCATTTTTGCTAAATCTATAGTAAAAGTTTCATTTGTTATAGTTTTACCCAAAGCAAGAGGTAGTTCCATTTTAGCTTCTTGGAAAGCTTTTGAGGATATTGCTGTATGCATTGAAACTATATCTGGATTGGGATTGGGTACTTCGATACCAATTGTTCCTTTTCCTGGTATTGGAGCAATAATTCTAATTCCCAAAGCTGCTAACGATAATGCTATATCGTCCTCTAAATTTTTAATTTTAGAAATTCTTACCCCTGGTGCGGGTACTATCTCGTATAAAGTAATTGTGGGACCAATGGTAGCTTTAATTGAGTCGATTTCAATTTTATAGTTTTTAAGTGTATTTACAATGTTATTTTTATTCTCCTCTAAAATTTCGGGATCTACTGTTTGTTTGACTCCGGCATCATATTTATTCAATAAGTCGATGTTCGGAAAATGATAGTCACTTAAGTCAAGTGTAGGATCATACTCTCCAAATTCTTTAACTTTTTCGTTTATTTCTTCTTCGGTTAAAAGTTCCTCTTCATTTGTAGATTCTTCGATTTCAAAACTCAGATCTTCCTTTTTAGCTTCATCTCCAGAATTTAATTCCAATTCAATACTTTTATTATCAAATTCAGTATTATCTACTTCAAGTTCTGAAGCAGTGTTTTCAATGATTGATTTTTCGGGAGATTCTATGGAATCATCTTCTTCTAAATTTTCCACCTGAATATTTGAATTATTTTGCTCTTCCGATTTTTCATTTTCTTCCTGAGCTTTCTCTTCATCCGCTGGTAAAACAGTCTTGAAAGTATTCTGGTGGTTTAAAATATTTTCTTCCTCTGATGTTTTTAGCTCTTCTTTTTTATCATTTTTTGATTGGAAAAAATCTATTACCAGGGATTCAATTCTGAGATTAAAGGAAAACTTGGAAATTAAAAAGCCGAAAAAAACAAGAATGAACACTACTCCCCAGGTTCCTGCGATATAGTTTAACCATATATTCATTTGAAAACCAACTGCACCACCGAAATTGAAGTTACTTGATTGAAAAATGAAACCAAGTAAAGTAGGTCCCCAAATCATTAGAGGCAGAATTTTCCAAAAGGTTTTCCTGAGGGGGAGGATTTGCCTGTTAAATGCTATTTTAAGGCCTGAAAAAAAAAGGAAAAAGGGTATACAAAACGCAAACAATCCAAATCCTTTGTTCATGAAAACATTAGACACCTTTGCACCTATTGTTCCCATGAAATTTTTAGGCGCATCTTTTGAATCGAATTCATCACTAAAAATTTCAAAACCTGTAGTAGTCCAGGTTTCAACTTTGTCTTGATCTACTTTCCAGGAAAAGAAATAAGAAATGAAGCTGAATGTTAGAAAGGACGCTATTAGTAGGCATGATAGTCCTATTGCGTATTTGTTCCGATCTTTTTCTAAAAATGCATTTATGGGAGACAAAAGCTTTTTAAAAGAAGTTTGTTTCTGATTTTTTGAATCTCGTTTAACGGAAGTTTTTTTTTCGTTTGGCTGAGATTTAAAAGTATTAAATTGTTGTTTATTTTTTTTTCGAAACATACTGAAACAGAACTCTTACTTTCTTCTAACATAAATTTAAACTTTACTCAAACAATTTTGAAAAAATCGTTAAAAAGTTATAAACGTTAACTTTTTGAAATGCGTAAACAAAAAAAAACCTCGCACATGCGAGGCTTTTTTTATGCTAAAAATTTTTCCATGGTTTCCCAGCCTTTTCTTTGGTAGACCATTTGTGGATATTCAGGAAAATTTTTCGGTTTCTCATCACTCTTAATGAATTCACTCAATTTCTTCTCGGAGTTTATTTTTTTACTTTTAATCAAAGCTTTTGCATCCTGGTAGGATATGTAGGTTTTTCGAGCTTTTCTATGCCGATCACTCCATAAGAAGTCTTTGAATCCTTTCCAGCCTTTTCCTTCATATTTACGAACAACATTGGCAGGGAGATCATTTGGTTTAATGGGTAAATGATTGAACTCTCCTTTACAATATGCTACCCATTCTACTGAGCTTGTAAGACCTAGTTCTCTTGCAAATTTTCTTGCTTCAGTAAATTTCATGTATTCTAAGTGTGCGTAAGGAAATGCCTCAGAGCCTATCCAGTCACCAATACCTATCCAACCTTTATCCTTGTATACACCAGATGGGTTAGAAGGTATCTCTTTTGGCTTTGCAGGTAAGTTTGGAAGTTTACCATTAATGTATTTATGCCAATCCCTATAATCTTTTAACTTTAAATTATGGATGAATTCTCTTGCTTCTTCATATGGCAAAAATTTGCTGAATTTTTGTCTATGTATATTACTTTCTAAAAAGTCTTTATATCCTTTCCATCCTTCATTGGCATATTTTCGTGCCACGTTGGTAGGAATGTCTTCGGGTTTAGGTTTCAAATTAGGGAACCCACCTTTGCAATATTCTATCCATTTTTCTGAGGAAGTTAATCCTAGTTCTCGAGCAAACTCACGAGCACTTTCGAAAGAACGATATTTTCGTTTGAATGGCGCTATAGCATAAGTACCAAACCAATCACCATATCCTTTCCATCCGTGACCTTTATAAACCAGTTCGGGCGAATTTGGAATATCAGAAGGTTTTGGCTTTTGTCCAGGAAGCTCTCCCTTCACATACTTCAACCAATCTTTAAGATTTTTAATTTTAAGTCCATGAACAAAGTTTCTAGCTTCATTGAAATCTCTTGCATTAGTAAGTCTTCGGATTCTTCGATGCTCCTTGGCGTTTAAAAAATCATTCATGCCATTCCATCCTATGTCCCTGTATTTTCTTGCGACGTTTGTTGGAATGTCTTCTGGTTTAGGAGGGAGTTTAGGTAATTCTCCTTTACAATATTTTAACCAGTATTCTGAAGATGTTAAACCAAGACTTCTTGCGAATTTTCGAGCCTCTTCGAAACTTCTGTATTCTCGATTTAATTTTGGATTTTCAGTACCCAGCCAATCATTGTATCCTGACCAACCAGAGTTTTTGTAATAAATGTGAGGTGAAGCAGGGATGTCGGGTGGTTTTATACCTAATCCATTCATAGTCCAATCACACCACTTTTTCCATTCTGAGGTGTTTTTTAATCTTTTTTCTCTAACTTTTTTACGTGCTTCTTCAAAGGGTAGGAAAGGAACTTTTTCGTAGTTCCCAAGCCAATTTTTCCAACCGTTCCAAGCCTTGTATACTTCATCAGGGTTGGCAGGGACATCGCTAGGCTTAAGGTTGTCGATTGAACAGTAAATAACCCATTCATATCTGTTTTTCAACCCTAGTTTTAAAGCAAAATCCCTCGCTTTTGAAAAGCTTCGGTACTTTGATTTAATCATAATGTAGTTTTTTCGGTGATTCAAAATTAAAATAAATTCTATAAATTCAAATTTTTTTTTTCCGATTTAATATAAAATTGATTTATTAAAAGATATGTGGTGTTTTGATGTTAAATAGATTAACGATTTTGGTTGTTAAATATTTTTTTTACTAAAATCTAGGTCAGTAAAAGTAGCACGCTTAAATCCTTATAAAGAATATGATAAGTACTATATTTGTTGAATAAAATTTACTACTATGCATACTTCTCAAGCAGTTGCTGAAAAAGTTGTTGAAATCATAAAGTTAAAATATGATGCTAAAATTTCAACAAGTGATGTTCAAATTCAGAAAACCTTACCTGAATTTGAAGGTGACATAACGGTTGTTGTTTTTCCTTTTTTGAAGTATTCAAAAATGAATCCGATTCAAACAGGAGAAGATATTGGAAATACCCTGATTAATCAGCTTGATGAGGTAGATTCTTTTAACGTTATAAAGGGGTTTTTGAATATTTCCCTAAAAAATGACAATTGGGGAGAAAGTTTAAATATGTTGGCCTCAAACAAATCATTAGGTCATCTTAGTAAAGAAAATTTCAAGCATGTAATGGTAGAATATTCGTCGCCAAACACAAATAAACCGTTGCATCTGGGGCATCTTAGAAACAACTTTTTAGGATATTCTGTAGCTGAAATTTTAAAAGCAAGTGGTGAGAAAGTTATTAAAACTCAAATCATTAATGACAGAGGTATACACATTTGTAAAAGTATGTTAAGTTGGCAGAAATTTGCGAATGGTGGAACGCCCTCCTCTGAAGGCTTAAAAGGTGATCATTTTGTAGGAAAGTATTACGTTGAATTTGATAGACATTACAAAGCTGAGATGGAGGGGCTTATGAAATTAGGACGGACTAAAGAACAAGCAATGCAGGAAGCTCCTATATTCATTGAGGCACAAGATATGTTAAAGAAGTGGGAGCAAAAAGATAAGGATGTTATTTCTCTTTGGCAAAAGATGAATCAATGGGTTTACGATGGTTTTGAATCAACATACAATTCAATGGGTGTTGATTTTGATAAGTTATATTTTGAATCAGAAACTTATTTGCTGGGTAAAAAAGTTGTTGACGAAGGTTTGCAAAAAGGTGTTTTCTACAAGAGGGAAGATGGTTCGGTATGGTGTGATTTATCGGAAGATGGACTGGACGAGAAGCTTGTTCTCCGAAAGGACGGAACTGCAGTTTATATTACCCAAGATATAGGAACCGCAATAGAGCGATACCAGGAATATAATGTTGATGGTATTATTTATACTGTAGGTAATGAACAGGAATATCATTTTAAAGTTCTTTTTCTGATTCTTAAAAAGCTGGGATATTCTTTTACAGATGGGCTGTATCATTTGTCCTACGGGATGGTGGATTTACCATCAGGTAGAATGAAAACCAGAGAGGGGACAGTTGTGGATGCAGATGATTTAATGAATGATATGGTCTTGTCCGCTTCTAAAGCAACCGAAGAGAAAGGGAAATTAGAAGGATACTCAAAAGAAGAAGTTGATGAAATAAATAGAATGATAGGAATGGCTGCTTTGAAATACTTTTTGCTAAAAGTAGATCCACGAAAGGGAATGGTTTTTAACCCTGAGGAGTCAATTGATTTTAATGGAAATACAGGCCCATTTATTCTATTTAATTGCGTCAGAACAAAATCCCTAATCAAAAAGCACGGTTCAAATAATTTTGTCTCAGCAATTTCGCCAAACCCTACCGATAAAGAAAAGGAGTTGATTTCGAAATTATGTGAATACGAAAAAACAATACAGCTCGCTGCTGAAAATTATAGTCCTGCTATTATCGCGAATTATTGTTATGACTTAGCAAAAGAGTATTCTCAGTTTTACGCCTCTCATAATATTTTAAATGAAGAAAATGAACAAAGTAAACTCTTTCGACTTAATATTTCTTTTCAAGTGGGACGAGTTTTAACAAAAGGCTTGGAGCTTCTTGGGATTGAAGTCCCTGAAAGAATGTAATCAATTTTAGAGAAGAAATCATTTTCAAAAACGTTTGAAAATGTGTAATCAACTCATCTATAAATGTTTATCTTTTGTCTATAGGTCTTTTTGAATCGTAGATATTTTGTTTAAAAAGCTATTTTGTCTTGATTAAGCTTATTTTTTTGTTCATATTTGCAAAACTTTATTACCGAGAAAAGCTTTTAAGTAATCGAATAATTTACTTTGTTGATTGGTGTTTTACAAACAGAGTTTATGTTTAAAACCGTTTTGAACAAATTCTTTACGCAATTAAATTTTAGCTCAGCAACAAAAAAAAAAACTTTGTTTGTTATGTGCCCCTATTATACTAATTATGAGGACAAAATTTTCGATTTAAAAAGAAGTGACAATTCAACACGAAAGTCAAAGATTATCTTAGGCTCTTTTTTATCAAAACTACTTTTTTCTTCTTTTTTATTTTTATTTGTTGGTTCTACCTTTGCTCAAACTCCACCAGCTTGTACACATACTTTAAATTCTGGAGGTGGATCAGTTGTGGTGAGTTCTGGTCAAGTTTACTGTGTTCCTTCAGGTAGTACTTTTTCAGGAAGTTTTACTGTTAACCCAGGAGGTCATGTAATCATCTGTAAAGGTTCATTTACAGGGGCAGTAGCTATTTTTGGTACTCTTTGGGATTCTCCTTCAGTTACATATTCACCGGGATATCCTGCAATAATTGGTGGTACCCGAAATACCAGCGCATCTAATTGCTCAACCTGTACTGATCGAACAGTAGGAGCGGCTTCGAGTACCCCTACTTTGTGTATTAATGAGGCTCTAACGCCTATCATTCATTCCACAACAGATGTCACGGCAATTGATTCAGAAACAGGATTACCTCCGGGTGTGAATGCTACCTACAGCGGGAATGAAATAACAATAAGTGGTACACCCACCTCTGCAGGAACGTTTAACTATACGATTACACCTGATGGATGTGGTA
>MDTD01129121.1_pt1 | contig 90124 bp, 91 predicted proteins | sample 811221 | NCBI WGS metagenome assembly MDTD01 (sample SAMN05326646, study PRJNA326480) | marine metagenome | isolation source: seawater | place: Pacific Ocean: South West | collected 2011
AGGGCGGCCGCATCGTCGAGCACGGGTCCGCCGCCCAAGTGTTCGGCCGCCCGCAGGCCGACTATACGCGGCTGCTGCTCGCCAGCATTCCCGGTAACCGACGTTCCTGCGGATGACGCGCATGCGCGATTTCGGTTGGTGCCGTTCGCCGATTTGGCGATGATCCTGATCGGAGGGGCCGCGGGCTGCGCGGTCTGTGTGGCGGGACGCGCATGACACTGGTGGCCGGAGAGGCTGCGCCGTGGTTCACGGCGCGGTCGACGAACAATCCCAAGTTCCATATCGATACGGCGGCCGGGCGCTATCTGGTGCTCTGTTTCCTGGGGTCGGCGGCATCGCCGGCGGGCAGGATCGTCGCGAAGGGGCTCGCCGAACTGCCGGCCGTATTCGATGACGTGCGGGCCAGCTTCTTCGCGATCAGCGCCGATCCCGACGACGAGCGGCTGGAGCGGCTGCGTCAGCGCCTGCCGGGCCTTCGCTGCTTCTGGGATTTCGACCGGGCGGTGAGCCGTCTCTATGGCGCGGCGACCGAGGACGGTGGCTACCTGCCGCAATCGGTGGTGCTCGATCTCCGCCTGCGGGTCGTGGCGACGCTCCCCATCGTCGAGGGCGCCGACCACTTCCGCGCGCTCGCCGCGCTGATAAGCCGTCTGCCCGAGATTCCCCCCGTGGCGCCGGCGTCCGCGCAAGCCCCGGTGCTGGTCGTTCCCGGCGTATTCGAACCGGCTTTTTGCCGGCGTCTCATCGCCTTGGCCGAAATGCATGGCGTCAAGGATTCGGGGTTCATGCGCGAGATCGACGGACGGACCGTCGGCGTCGTCGACTACAGCCATAAGCGGCGTGCCGACCATATGATCGAGGACGAGGCGGTCAGGGACGGGGCGCGCAGACGCATCGTCCGGCGGCTGGTGCCCGAGATCGAGAAGGCGTTCCAGTTCGCGGCGACGCGGATGGAGCGTTACGTCGTCGCCTGCTACGACTCCTCGACCGGCGGCTATTTCCGCCCCCACCGCGACAACACCACGAAGGGCACCGCCCACCGGCGCTTCGCGGTGACGATCAACCTGAACGCCGAGGAATACGAAGGCGGCGACCTCCGTTTTCCGGAGTTCGGCCGCACGGTGTACCGGGCCGAAACGGGCGGTGCTGTGGTCTTCTCGTGCTCGTTGCTGCACGAGGTGTCGCCCATGGTCCGTGGGCGGCGCTACGCTTTCCTGCCCTTCCTTTATGACGAAGCGGCCGCCGAGGTCCGCATGCAGAATCGCGGCTATCTCGGAGAAGCGATCGTGCCCGAGGCGGTGGCCGAGGACGGCGAAGGCATTCCTGCGGCCGGTTGACCGCCGTCCGGTTCTCCCGGGAAGGACGGACCGTCCCTAGTTCACCGTACTCCAGCGTCCGTCGGCATTACGGCAAGCGTTCAGTTCGACGGCTCTAGGCTGGTCAGCCGACGTGACCGTTACTCGGAAGGTCCTGCAATAGCTGCCCTTTGCGGACCGGTACGTCATTTCCGGAGTCACGGCGTAGCCGGTGTCCTGCCGGCGCCATGTCACGGTTCTCTGGTCGGGTGTGTATTCGAGCACTTGCCCCACGCATTGCTGATCGACGGTGTCCATGACGGGCGCCATTCCGCTGCCGACGAGATCGCCGGCCGTGCGGCTGGCGATCGGGACACCGCCGCCAAGAGCTTCCGAAGACGGTGTTGAGCCCGACAGCGTTTCCGCCAGGGTGACGCGATCGCAACGGCCACGATCCAGACCGAAGGGGGTGGGGATGATGGCGTAGCGTTGCTCGAAGTCGGCTTCGCCTGCGATCGCGACGATCTGGTCGGATCCGGCGGTGGCGGCCGGCATCATGCGCTGTGCGATTCCGGGCGCTGCGGCCAGCAGGGTCAGCAGCGAGAACGCTGCCGCTCCCCGCGGCCATGACCACAGCGCCGATTGCGAGCGGGTACGCATCGCCGCCGCCTTACTCTGCGAAGTCGTCCTTGAGGGCGCCGATGGCGGCGCCCGCGGCACCACCGACCAGGGCGCCGGTGACGACGCTGCCGCCGATCAAAGCGCCGGCCACGGCGCCGCCGGCGGTGCCGATGGCGCCGCCCGTGAGGGCCTGCTGCTCCTGCCGCGACAGACCCGAACATCCGCTCGTAGCCAGCAGAGCTACCAGCCCGAAAGCCGCGATTGCCTTGTTCATCCTACTGCTCCACGAAGATTGAACATCCTGGGGATAGTGCCCGGCGCTCAGCGCGCGTTCGCCCATGCGTCGGAAAAGCCGTCGGCTTCCGCCCGCAGCTTCGCGCGGCCGCGCGATACCCGCGATTTCAGGGTGCCGACCTTGACCTGGGCCAGAGCCGCCACTTCGGCATGCTCTTTTTCCTCGATCGCCACCATGCGGACCGCCTCGCGCTCGTCCTCGGAAAGGCGGGACATGAGCGCCAGGGCTTCGCGGACGAGAACGTGATCGACCTGCGAGGACGGTTCCTGCCGGGCTTCGTAGCGGGCCGTCGTCTCCACATAGCGGGTGGCGAGCCTCTCGCGGCGCTTCTGATTGATGAAGATGTTCCGCATCATCGTCAGCATCCACGCACGCAGATTGGTGCCGGGCACGAACAGGCCGGCTTTCCGGAGCGCGCGCTCCATGCAGTCCTGAACCAGATCGTCGGCCTTGTCGTCGGTGCCGGTCAAAAGCAATGCGTACCGCCTCAATGCGGGCATCTGCTGAGACATTTCGCTCTCCAAACGGCGTTTTTCGATCGCTGTCGTCATCAGATCCTCCGGGCCGGCCGGCGCGACCGCCGCCCAACCTTGTCGCGTTGAAACAATAAAACCGGAACTAATATTTGGTCCGATTGGCTCGTGTTCATGTGATGGTCGTCACAATATAAACAGACAATGGAACAGATAAGAATTAGGTCATTTCCATGTTACGAATACAGAGGTTTAGTCTCATTTATTACTCAATAATGTCCCAGGGGCGCACACCCCTCCGTAAGGGGTAGCCCATCCGAACCCGGCGGAAATTCAGGGTTTCGGCGTATTGAGCGGTGGGGATGAGGGGCGACTGTAAATCCAGAAATTGTCACAGGCTGCGGCTCGGGTATGCTGACGCCATGCGAATCAGCGGTATGGCCGTGCTCCCGATCGGAGCGTTCATGACGGGGATGGTTCTGCTCGGCGGTTGCACGCGCGAGCCCGAACCGACGGTTACGGTCGACGTGACGCCGGTTCTGCCGGATGGCGCCGGTTCCGGCGAAGCCGCGCCGAAGACCGCGGAGGTGCCGCCCCCGAAGGTGCGGCCCGACATCCAACCGCCGCCGGGAGCCGTGACCGAGATCGAGCCCCCTGACGAGATCGAGGTGGTGGGTTTGAAGCAGTCGGCCGTCCGCGATCTTCTCGGTGCGCCGACAGTGGTTTCCGCGGACGGGCCGGCAGAGCTGTGGCGCTATCGCACCGACAAATGCGACCTAGGGGTCTATTTCTATTTCGACGTCGAGCGCGAGGGGTTCTACGCTCTTCAGTACGACGTCGCGGACTCGGGCGAGGACGCCGAAAGGAAGGCCCACGCCTGCCTCAAGGAAATTTATCGTGAGCGGCAGCAGTTCTGAGGTCGGTCCTGACGGCCGGACGGTACTGGTCGTCGACGACGATTCCCTGTTTCGAGAAACGATCGGCGGCAATCTCTGCGATGCTGGCTTCCGGGGCATAGCGGTGGCCGGCGGGGGACCGGCGCTCGAGCATTTCCAGCGCGAAGGGCCGCCCGCGGCGGTGTTGCTCGACTGGGATATGCCGGACATGGATGGGATCGAGGTCCTGCGGCGCATCCGGGCCGGCGGCTATGACACGCCCATTCTTTTCCTTACCGGGCTGACGGCCCCGATCTTCGAGGAACGCGCACTGGCCGCCGGTGCGGTGGACTTCGTCGACAAGTCGAAGAGCTTCGGGATCATCCTCCAGCGCCTGCGGCTGGTGATGGGGGGCACCAAGGGTGGCGGCCAGACCGTGACCGCCGAGCCGGAGGTCGCGGATCGACTGGAGATTCATCCCGACAGCGCCCGTGCCTTCTGGAAGGGTGAGCAGGTCAGCCTGACACTGTCGGAGTTCAAGGTCGTCAAGGCGCTGGCCGCCCGCGGCGGTCGAGACATGTCGTATCGGGAGATCTACGATCTGGTCCGGGGTGAGGGCTTTCACGCCGGTTCGGGGGAGGAAGGATACCGCTCCAACGTCCGGGCCCTGATCAAGCGCATCCGCCAGAAGTTCCGGGATATCGATCCCGATTTCGAAGCCCTGGAGAACTATGCCGGGTTCGGCTATCGCTGGCGTGACGCGGGAGATGACTGACGCCCGGAGGGGCGGCGGCCGACTGGCCGGGGCGGGGCAGCGATGCGCTCTCTGACGTCCAAGCTGATCGTCCTGGTCCTGGTGTTCATCCTGGTCCCGGTCATCCTCTACGCCCAGTTCAGTGCCGCCGAACGCGAAAAGCGCAGCCTGCTGCTCGGCGTGATCCGGGACGAAGGGTTGCTGATCGCAAGCGCCCTCGACGGTGTGCTGCAGCGGGCCGACAGCGTTCCCTACGTTCAACTTGGCGAGGAGCTCGCCCGTTTCTCCGACGGCACCGTCAGTCTGAAGCTCCTGTTCCGGCCCAACGATCCCTCGGACAACGCCGCCGGCTTTTTCTACGTCTCGTCGGCACCGCCGGTCGCGACCGAGGATCTGGCGGCGGAGCGGCGCCGTCTCGCCGAAGCGGGCATCCTCGAGCGGTTGACGTCGACCTGCAGCGGTGAGTTCCCAAGCGCGACGCGGGTCGAATTGACGGGGGGCCGAAGTGAGCTTCTGACGTCGATCACGCCGGTAAAAACCGACCGCGGCTGCTGGGTGCTGGTCGTGTCAAAGCCGCTGGAGGCGCTGGCGGGGGTCGGATTCGGACAGCCCTACTGGCAGTCGCCGGAAATTCAGCTCGCGGCCGCCGTCTATATGGTGCTGGCTCTGGTCGTGCTGGGCCTGTTCCTCAGCCTGTGGGGAAGTCTCCGCCGTTTCGGGCGTCTTGCCCGTTCGATCGGCGTCGAAGGCAACCAGGAAAAGGCGCAGCGTTTCGCGGACCGCAATACCATTCCCGAGCTCTCCGAAGTCGCGCGGGACTTCGACCGCATGGTGGAGACGTTGCGGGCTTCGGCGGAGAACCTCCGGCGGACGGCCGAGGAAACGGCGCATGCCTTCAAGACGCCGATCGCCATCATCCGGCAGGCGCTGGAGCCGATCAGCCGCGCCGGCGGCGATCCGGGCGTGCGGCGGAACACAGAGGTCATCGCCGCCGCGGCAAAGAAGCTGGATGGTCTCGTGCAGGCAATGCGGCGGATCGACTGGGCGACGGCCGACCTGCTGGATGCGCCTCGCCGGAGGGTCGATCTGGGCGAGGTCTGCGGGCAGGCACTGGAAGACTACGTCGATGGCGCCGGCGGCGCGCAGGTCTATGCGGATCTCGCGCCCAACATCGGGGTCGTGGCGTCGGATGCCGCGATCGAGACCGTGGTCGCCAATCTGGTGGAGAACGCCATCAGCTTTACGCCGGACGGCGGGACGGTGAAGGTCTCCGTTCATGCCGAAGGGCATGACGGCGTGCTGATGGTCGAGGACGACGGGCCGGGCGTTTCCGCCGATCGGATCGAGCGCATCTTCGAGCGCTACTACTCGGCCCGGCCGGGGGCCGGGGAGTCGTCGGAGTCTTCCGCTACCGACGATGGCGGCCATTTCGGCATCGGGCTGTGGATCGTCCGCCGCAACGTCGAAATGCTCGGTGGCCGCATCGAGGCCGCGAACAGGCCCGAAGGTGGCCTGCGCATGAAGGTCCTGCTGCCGCGAGCGTAGTTGCTTAAGGCTTCAAGGTTCTGTCAGTTGTATTCCAAAATATGGTTATGAAAAATCGTCATTGATCACCACTTTTTCTATAAATCCATTAGGGGTGTTTATGGGTTTCTTCAGAAATGCATTGGCAATGGCGTGGCTTATGTATCCTTTGTCCAACCTGAATTTTTCTCCTCTGCATTCTATAAAAACTGGTATTTCTTGAGAATTTAAGAATTTTGAGATTATAGTAAGTTGATTTTGGAAGTATCTATCGCGCTGATCGGCGGACATATGCTTCCCAATAGAGTCTGTGGAAAATCTGTCTTTGTTCTTCCTAAAGAGTGGGGTTGAAGGCCAATCTTCGAGGGTGACACATATTTTATGTGATCCATGCCGATACTCCCTTCAATTTATTTTGGGAGGGCGTGGTTTGGGGGCACATTAATTTTCTGTGCCGGACTTCGTCTGCTGCCAGGCGTCCAGTGCTGTGCGAGCGCCTGAAGTGGACGGGTCCATGGCGGCGTCGTGGCCCGGTTTCTTCGCGGTCAGTTCGATCACATAGCCGTTGGGATCGCGGAAGTAGATCGAGTCGATGAAGCCGTGGTCGGAGATGCCGCGCGTCTCCATCCCGGCCGCCTTGCCCTTCTCGAACATCGCCAGCAGGTCGTCGTGGCTGACCTCCAGGGCGATGTGCAGGTCGAAATCGTGCTGGTCCTTGAACTCGAACGGCCTGTCAGGCGCTTCGAAGAAAGCGAGACAGGAGCCGTCGTCCATCTGAAAGAAGGTGTGAAGCGTGTGGGTGCGCCGGCCGCTCTTGGTTTCCTTGATCTCAAGGGTGTGGACCAGCGGCAGGCCGAGGAAATCCTCGTAGAACCGCCGCGTTTCCTCGGAATCGCGACAGCGATAGGCATTGTGGTGCAATCCCCTGATCATGTGCGCCTCCCCATTTCCCGGCAGGGTAGCGCGATTGGTGCGGTCCGCCCAGCCGTCCTCAATCCGGCCGGCGGCGGAGCAGCAGCATGCCGATCATGCTGGCGACCTCCTCGCCGTCCTGGTTCACCGCGCTCTGGCGCATGCGGATGATGCCGCGGTCGGGCTTGGATCTGGACGGCCGGCTCTCGATCACCTCGGCGACCATGCGCAGCGTGTCGCCGGGGCGGACCGGGCGATACCAGCGCAGCTCGTCGACGCCGGGAGAGCCCATGCTCGATTCCCGGATCAGGCCGAGGTCGAGGAAGCGGCGGAACATGATCAGCACCGTCTGCCAGCCGCTGGCGATCAGCCCGCCATAGGGACCCTTCTTGGCGGCTTCGGCGTCGAGATGGAACGCCTGGGGGTCCCACTGGCGCGCGAAGGCGATGATCTCCTCTTCCGTGACCGGCATAGGCTCGGTCTCGATCCGGAAGCCCGGCTTCAAGTCGTCGAAATAGTAGTCGGGCATCGGCTTCAACCTCAGGAGGGGAAGGGCGTGACGGTGACCGCGTGATTGAGCGGCCCATGTCCCTTACCGTAGCCCGGCGCGGTCCGCAATGCGGCGACGACGTAGTCCCGCGCCCGCGCCACCGCCGTGGCGACATCCATCCCTTGGGCAAGCCCCGTGGCGATGGCCGAGGCCAGGGTGCAGCCGGTGCCGTGGGTGCTGGTGGTGTCGATGCGGGCGCCGGTGAAGTGCTCGACCCCGCCGCTTCCGACCAGCACGTCGATCACCGTGTCGCGGCCCTCGAGATGGCCGCCTTTGACCAGGACATGGCGGGGGCCGAGCGCCAGGATGCGACGGCCCGCCTCCTCCATGTCCGCTTCCGACGCGATCGGGATGTCGGCCAGGGCCTCCGCCTCGGGCACGTTCGGCGTGACGATCGTCGCCAGCGGCAACAGCTTCCGGCGCAGGGCGTCGCGGGCTTCGGCGACCAAGAGGGCCGCGCCGCCCTTGGCGACCATGACCGGATCGACCACCAGCGGAATGCCTTGCGCCTTCTCGGCCAGGACCTGGGAGACGGTTTCGATCACCGGGACGTCGTGCAACATGCCGGTCTTAATGCTGTCGGCGCCGATGTCGTCCAGGACCAACGTCATCTGCTGGGCGATGAAATCGATCGGGATGCCGTGAATGCCGAACACGCCCTGGGTGTTCTGCGCAGTGAGCGCGGTGATCGCGGTCGCGGCATAGCCGTTAAGCGCGGTCACGGTCTTGATGTCGGCCTGAATGCCGGCACCGCCACCGGAATCCGAGCCGGCGACGATCAGAACCCGTCCCTTCACCGTGTCACCATCATGGGTTCGCCCGCGACATGGTCATGCCGCATGGGCGCAGGCGCGTTCCACTTCCTCGACGATGTCGTCGACGATGCGGTTGATGAAGGCTTCGTCGTCGCCTTCCACCATCACCCTGATCTTGGGCTCGGTCCCCGACTTCCGCACCAGCAGCCGGCCGCGGCCGACGAGATGCGCTTCCGCCTGGGCGATGCACTTCTTCACCGTCTCCGATTCCAGCGGGTTGATGCCATGGTAGCGGATGCTGCGGAGCGTCTGCGGCAGCGGCTCGAACGAGCGGCCGACGGCGCTCAGCGGCTTGTCGTGAGCCGCGACGACGGCGAGGGTCTGCAGGGCCGCCACCAGCCCGTCGCCGGTGGTCGCGTAGTCGGACAGAATGATGTGGCCCGACTGCTCGCCGCCGACATTGAAGCCGTGGGCGCGCATATGCTCCAGCACGTAGCGATCGCCGATCTTGGTGCGGATCAGTGCGAGTCCCAGGCCTTCCAGGTAGCGTTCGAGGCCGAGATTCGACATCTGCGTCGCCACCACACCGCCGCCCTTCAGCAGGCCGGAGCGGTGCCAATAAGCGCCGACCATCGCCATCACTTGGTCACCGTCGATGAGCTGTCCTTTCTCGTCGCTGATGACGACGCGGTCGGCATCGCCGTCGAGGGCGATGCCGAGGTCGGCGCCATTCTCGACGACGGCCCTGCACATCGCCTCGGGCGCGGTGGAACCGCAGCGTTCGTTGATGTTGAGGCCGTTGGGATCGACGCCGAGCGGGATGACTTCCGCCCCCAGCTCCCACAACACCGTCGGGGCGACCCGGTAGGCGGCGCCGTTGGCGCAATCGATGACGATCTTCCGGCCCTGCAGCGACATGCCCTTGGGAAAGGTTCCCTTGGCGGCTTCGATATAGCGGCCCTGGGCGTCGTCGATGCGGCGGCTGCGTCCGAGATCGGACGGTGCCACCAGATCGGTGTCGACACCGTTGTCGATCATCGCCTCGATCTGCAGCTCGACCTCGTCGGAAAGCTTGTAGCCGTCGGGGCCGAACAGTTTGATGCCGTTATCCTCGAAGGCGTTGTGCGAGGCGGAGATCATGACGCCCAGGTCGCAGCGCATGGAGCGGGTCAGGCTGGCGACCGCCGGCGTGGGCAGCGGCCCGCACAGGAACACGTTCATGCCGACCGAGGTAAAGCCGGCAGCGAGGGCGGACTCGACCATATAACCCGAGATCCGGGTGTCCTTGCCGATGATGACGGTGTGCCGGCGCTTGTCGCGGGTGAAGTGGCGCCCGGCGGACATGCCGACCCGGAGTGCGATTTCCGGTGTCATCGGATGCTGGTTGGCACGACCGCGAATGCCGTCTGTACCGAAGTATTTTCTGCTCATCGAAGGAAACGGCCTCTGCCCCTGCAGGTCATTCCGGAACGGTAGCCCCCCGCGACGCCGCGTCGCAATACGAATTCCCGGCAATGCCTTCCCATATGGCGAGCGCCTGCGCGGTCTCGGCGACGTCATGGACGCGCAGGATCTGCACGCCCTGATCCAGGCCCGCGAGCGCTGCGGCTAGCGACCCCGGCAACCGTGCCTTGGCAGCCTCTCCCCGGCTCAGCCTGCCGATGAAGCTTTTGCGCGACACCCCCAGAAGAATGGGGCAACCGAGTCCATGCAATAGCGAGAGCTGGTGAAGGATCTGTAAATTGTGGTCGACCGTCTTTCCGAAGCCGATGCCGGGATCGACGATCAGCGTCTCGCGCGGAATGCCGGCGGCGACGCAGGCGCCGACCCGTTCTTCCAGAAAGTCGAAGACATCGAGGGGCGCGTGCGCGTAATCCGGCGCGTCCTGCATCGTCTGCGGATCCCCCTGGGCATGCATCAGGATGATCGGCAACGACGACCCGGCGGCGGCCGGCAGGGCATCGGGATCGAAGGTAAGCGCGGACACGTCGTTCAGCATCGACGCACCCACCGCTTCGGCCGCCCGCATGATCGTGGCGCGACGGGTGTCCACCGAAACGCGAAGGCCGTCGCCCGCGAGGGCCGTGACGACCGGCAGGATGCGGGAGAGCTCGGTCTCCGTATCGACCGGCGCGGCGCGGGGTCGGGTCGACTCGCCGCCGACGTCGATCAGTCCCGCACCGGCTTCCGCCAGGCTGCGGCCGTGGGCGATGGCGGCATCGGCGGTGGCGAAGTCGCCGCCATCCGAGAAGCTGTCGGGCGTGACGTTGACCACGCCCATGAGGACGGGGCGCTCCATTGAGAGGCCCGCGACCGGCGGACGCGGCGCGGAGAGCGCATGGCAAAGGGCGGCGACGCGCTCCGCCGCTGCGTCGTCGAGGGAGGCGGCCCAATCGTCCAGGGTCGTCACCGGGAGGATCGAGGACAGAATGCGGTCGGCAGCCCTGACGAGGATATCGACCGCGGCGAATGCACCGGGCCCTCCCGCGAGCGGCAGGGCCGAGCCCGCCGCGACAGCCGCCCCGGCCTCCGGGCCATGGAGCAGGCTGATCGGTCTCAGATAGAAGCGGTCCCCAACGGAGAAGCCCCGCGGTGGCGCGGGGCTTCGTTCGATCGGCAGTGCCGGCACGTCAGGTGCCAGGTTGTGGTCGCGGCTCCAATCCGCCGCCGCCTTCCGGCTTGGCGTCGCCCGCCGACGGGACCGAGCCCCGGCGCGGACCGGAGTCCCGCGGCGGCTCGCTGCTGTCGGAGCGGACGATCGCCTCGCCCTTCAGCAGCTTGATGATCTCGTCGCCTGACAGCGTCTCGTATTCGAGCAGCGCCTTGGCCAGCGTGTGCAGGTCGTCGATATGCTCGGTGAGGATGGTCTTGGCCCGGTTGTAGCCGGCATCGACGATCCCCCGGATCTCGGCATCGATGATCTGAGCCGTCGTCTCCGAGACATGCTTGGTCTGGGTGACCGAATGGCCGAGGAAGACCTCCTGCTCGTTCTCGCCGTAGGCGAGCGGCCCGAGCTTCTCGCTCATGCCCCATTCGGTGACCATCTTGCGCGCCATGTCGGTCGCCATGCGGATGTCCGAAGACGCACCGCTGGTAACCTTCTCACGGCCGAAGATCAGCTCCTCGGCAATACGCCCGCCCATGGCCACGGCCAGATCGGCCTCCAGCTTGTCGCGGGCGACCGAGATGCGGTCGCTTTCCGGCAGACGCATGACCATGCCCAGCGCACGACCGCGCGGGATGATCGTCGCCTTGTGGATCGGGTCCGACTGCGGGCAGTGCAGCGCCACGATGGCGTGGCCGCCCTCGTGATAGGCGGTGAGCCGCTTCTCCTCGTCGCGCATGACCATGGAGCGACGCTCCGCGCCCATCATGACCTTGTCCTTGGCCATTTCGAGCTCGTTCATCGTCACTAGGCGCTTGCCCATGCGGGCGGCGAGCAGCGCCGACTCGTTCACCAGGTTCGCCAGATCGGCGCCGGAGAAGCCGGGGGTGCCGCGGGCGATGATCTTGGGATCGACGTCGGGGGCCAGCGGCACCTTCTTCAGGTGCACCTTCAGGATCTTCTCGCGGCCCAGCACGTCCGGGTTCGGCACCACGACCTGACGGTCGAAGCGGCCGGGACGCAGCAGCGCCGGGTCGAGAACGTCCGGCCGGTTGGTGGCGGCGATCAGGATGACGCCTTCGTTCGATTCGAAGCCGTCCATCTCGACTAGCAGCTGGTTCAGCGTCTGCTCGCGCTCGTCGTTGCCGCCGCCCAAGCCGGCGCCGCGATGGCGGCCGACCGCGTCGATTTCATCGATGAAGATGATGCAGGGGGCGTTCTTCTTGCCCTGCTCGAACATGTCGCGAACACGGCTGGCGCCGACGCCGACGAACATCTCGACGAAGTCCGAGCCCGAGATGGTGAAGAACGGCACGTTCGCTTCGCCGGCGATGGCACGGGCGAGCAGCGTCTTACCGGTGCCCGGAGGGCCCACCAGCAGCACGCCCTTGGGGATGCGGCCGCCCAGGCGCTGGAACTTCTGGGGATCGCGCAGGAACTCGACGATCTCCTGCAGCTCTTCCTTGGCCTCGTCGATGCCGGCGACGTCCTCGAACGTCACGCGTCCGGCCTTCTCGGTCAACATGCGCGCGCGCGATTTGCCGAAGCCCATGGCCTTGCCGCCGCCGCTCTGCATCTGGCGCATGAAGAAGATCCACACGCCGATCAGCAGCAGCATCGGGAACCAGTTCAGCAGGATGCTGAACAGCGGCGAGACGTTGTCTTCCTCGGGCGCGGCGCTGATCCTGACGCCATGATCGTGCAGCTTGTCGACCAGGTTCGGGTCGCTCGGCGCGTAGGTGGAGAAGGCGCTGCCGTCGGTGTAATGCCCGGAGATCGTGTTGCCCTGGATCGTCACATCGCGCACGCGGTCGGTCTCCACGGCGGCGAGGAAATCCGAGAACGGCGGGCTGTTCACCGCGGTGCGTTGCGACGGACCCTGGAACAGGTTGAACAGGGCGATCAGGAGCAGCCCGATGATGATCCAGAGTGCGAGATTCTTGCCGAAATTGTTCACCGGTTACTCGTCTCCTAGCCGGGGGGTACGGCCTTCCCTTCCCAAATAACAAACCAATGGTTACGGGGGAGTAACCGGTCGCGCAAGCATCGCGACATTTTCCCGTCCGTGACCGTTGCAGGGCGAACTGCCGGTGACTATCTCACGACCCCCGCAAACTCCGGCCCTGCCAGCGACCGCGGCGGTCGGAACTCCGCGGTTACAGGCACGTCCGATGACAGCGGAGCGGCACGACGCCAGGAAGATAGGTGGGGCACTGTCACCGGACCGTCAAGGTCCCACAGGGCGGGGAGGAGAGGCGCGACGAGCGCGGGTACGGCGTCGGATAGCGGGACGGTCTTCCGAATCGCTCGCCACCCCTCGCTACCGAGACGTGCGACCTGAAACGGTGGCCGGATATCGCGAGTCCAGGGACCGTCAGGTCCTAAGCGAACGACGAAACGCCCATCCCATGTCACGGTCTCTCCTGGTGCGATCGGGACCGCGTCTTCGGCGGCCGCGGCTTCGCGGTAGATCAGAACCTCGCCACGCCACGGGCGAACCCGGCAACCGTGAAGAGTCCGGCCCCTGCGCCCAAGCGTTTCGAGTAATGCTTCGAGCCGTACCAGCCGCGGCATGTAGTTCGCGCCGCCGATCGTGCAGAGCGTCCGGGCGAGAGCACGCAGGGCCGTGTCGCCCGGGGCAGTGTGCAATGGGGCAGGGTCGAGGACGGCGTATCCGGCCGGATCAATGCGGACCGACGCGGTCAGCAGGGCGGCGGTGGCATCGTCGGCGGCCGCCCGCGCTCGGGCCAGGGTCGCCGCCGTGCCGGCGAGACGGTCGGCCGTTGCGCCGAAGTCGACGAGCGCGGGCAGCGCCGACCGGACGCGGCTGCGGGTATGCCGGCTATCGGTATTGGCAGGATCGTCGATCCAGGTCTTGCCACGCTCGGTCAGCAGGGTACGCAGGCGGCTACGATGGGCCGTCAGCAGCGGCCGGATGATCCTGAGACCTCGTTCTTCACGAACCGCGGGCATGCCGGCAAGCCCGTCGAGACCGCTTCCGCGACCGAGGCGGAGCAGCAAGGTTTCCGCCTGGTCTTCGAGCGTGTGGGCGACCAGGAGGTGCAGGACATGGTTTGCTCGACACCAGTCGCCGAGCAAGCGATAGCGGGCCATCCGCGCTGCAGCTTGAATGTTGGCCTGAGGTTTGGTGGTCCGCCAACGAAGAATGTGGCAGGCGATTCCGGCGGCAGCCATCCAGCCCTGGACCCGGCGGGCATCAGCATCCGACCCTGGCCGCAACCCGTGATCGACGGTCAGGGCGATGAGCTTGCCGCCTCGTTCCGTCGCCCAGTCGGTAGCGATAAGGGCGAGGGCGAGACTGTCGCCCCCGCCGGACACCGCCACGGCGACGACCGGTGCCGGCTCGAAGGGGGCGGCCGCCTCCATCGCCCGTGAGAAGGCGGCCGATACGTCGTCGGCCGCCTTTACGACCGCCGGGCGTTCTGCGTCGTCATGTCCCGGCGGCACTCACGTGCAGCCGATGTTCCGGCGCTCCTGCGTTGCCCGATTGCGGATCGTGGTCGCGGCATCCGGAAAATCGGAAAGGAGCTTGTCGAGCGTGGCGCAGGCATCGTTCTGGTTACCGAGCTTGTCGAGCGTCATGCCGAGCTTGAGCAGGCTGTCCGGCGCCTTGTTGCCCTCCGGGAAGGCCTTGTAGCCGCGGAGGAAGGTGATCGCCGCCTGCTCGTAGTTCTGGCGCACATAGTAGGCTTCGCCCAGCCAGTAAAAGGCGTTGCTGGCCAAAGGAAGGTCGGGATGCTCGGCGACGAAGGACGACAGGGCGGCCTCCGCGCCGTCGTAGTCGGCACGTCGCAGCAGGTTGAACGCGTGGTCGTACTGCTCCTGCGGTGTAGCGCCGGGAGCGAGGGCCGTCGTCTCCGCTTCGACCGCGGCTTCGGCAGGCGTCTCGGGGCCGGCTTCGGACTCGGTCACGCCGGCGGTGATGTCGGTGTCGGCGGGAATCGTCCCCAGCACGCCTTCCGGCATCGGCTCGGGTGTCTCCGAGGTGCCGGCGCCTGCCGTTTCCGTCATCGCCTCTTCGCCCGGCTGCCCGGTGGAATCCGTGTCCGCACCGGCGATCGGCGCCGGCGCCGTGGCGGCGCGGCTCTCGATCGCCTTTAGCCGGTAGTCGATGTCGGCCACCAGCTTGTCGAGCCTGTTGTTCAGGCGGTTGAGGCCGTGCTGGAACTCTTCTACCGAGCCCGTCAGGGTACCGATCTCTTCTTCCAGCCGCGCAATCCGGCGTTCGTGATCGGCAACGGCTGTCGATCCCGTGCCGCCGTCGGCCGAAGGGGCCGTAACAGGCGCGGGTGCAGCTGACGGCGGTGGCGCCTCGCCCCGATAGAACTGACGTTCGAGATCGGAAATGCTGCGCTCGAGACGATTGAGCCGGTCGATGATGACCTGGGTCTGTAGGTCCTGGGCGAACGCGGGCGCACCGGCCGTCCAGAGCAGCCCGATGGCGAGCAGACCCGAGATCAAGGCAGGACTTCGCGATGATCGGCCGGTCATGGCATATCCTCCGTCACGCGGTGGTCGTCTATGGTCATTGTCATGCGCCCCTGATGGGGCGAAAGCGCCACTGCGGCACTTTTCTGGGGATCGCAGGCACCGGGACGGTTCGCGGCCCGATGCCTGCCTGAGTCTGGCAGAATCAGCGGATCAGCGTCACCGCCACCCGGTTCTGCGCCCATGCCTGCTCGGTGTGACCGGTGGCTATGGGACGTTCCTTGCCGTAGCTGATCGTGGTGATACGGCCCGGATCGACACCCAGTGAAACAAGGTAGTTCTTGGCCGCGGTCGCCCGACGATCGCCGAGAGCGAGGTTGTATTCGCGCGTGCCGCGTTCGTCGGCGTGGCCTTCGATGATGATCGAAACGCCCGGATTGGCGCGCAGCCATTGGGCTTGGCGCTGCAGGGTCGCTTCGCCGTCGCGGCGGATCACCGCGCTGTCGAAGTCGTAAAAGACGCGGTCGCCGACGTTCTGCACCAGTTCTTCGCTGGGCGTCATCGCGGACGTGCCGCCGGCCATCTCCTCCTGGACGACGGCGGGACGTTCGCTCGACCCCGCGCCTGGGGTCGACTGGGCGGCCCCGGTGGATTCAGCGACGGCCCCCTCATCCGGCGTGCTTTCGCAGGCCGCAAGAACCAGCAGTGTGGAAAGCACCGCCAAGAAACGAAGGATCATCCGGACTCCTCTGTGCAAAGTTCGTTCGCTAAAAGTCACCACAGTCGAGTCACTGCCGACCGCACTTGGGAATTTTCCGATTGGGTGGGAAGGAGGTACACGCTCTGTAGAGCGGCGAGAATCATAGTGTTTTCGCTTTATGGAATCAAGGGAGACCACGCCGGGTCCGAAGCATCCAGAGGCGTTTCGACTTCCCTTTCATTGTGGCCGGTAATGTCGATCGTAAACAGCCGCACGGAACTGCCTTTGCCATTCACGTCGCCTGGGAATTCGCGGAAGAACATCAAAACACGGCCGTTCGGCGCCCATGTGGGACTTTCGACCAGGAAGCCTTCGGCCACGAGCCGTTCTCCGGTTCCGTCCGGTCGCATGACGCCGATATAGAAACGGCCGCTGTTCATCTTGGTGAAGGCGATGAGATCGCCGCGCGGGGACCACACCGGCGTGGCGTAACGGCCTTCGCCGAAGCTGATCCGCTGGGGCGTTCCCCCGGCCGCATCGAGCACGTAAAGCTGTTGCCGGCCCGCACGATCGGAATTGAAGACGATCCGCCTGCCGTCGGGAGAATAGGACGGCGAGGTGTCGATCGCGGGGTGATCGGTCAGCCGTTCGACCTGCCGCGTGTGGAGGTCCATCGTATAGATGTCCGAATTGCCGTCGGTCGACAGCGACATCACCACCTTGTTGCCGTTGGGCGAAAAGCGCGGCGCGAAGGTCATGCCGGGGAAGTCGCCGATGACCTCCTGCTTGCCGCTCTCGATGTTGTACAGGTAGACGCGCGGTTTGCCTTCCACGTAGGAGAGGTAGGTGATCTCCTGAACCGTCGGCGAGAATCGCGGCGTCAGCACCAGATGGCGGCCATCGGTCAGGAACTCATGGTTGGCGCCGTCCTGGTCCATGATCGCCAGCCGCTTGATGCGGTTGTCGGCGGGACCGGTTTCCGAGACGTAGACGATGCGGGTGTCGAAATACCCCTCCTCGCCCGTCAGCCGCTTGTAGATCGAGTCCGAGACGATATGGGCGATACGCCGCCAGTTCTCGGCCGGCGTCGACAGCCGGAGGCCCACCATATGCTGCTCGGCGAAGACGTCCCACAGCCGGTATTCGACGCTCACCTGACCGTCCGGCAGCTCGGAGACACTTCCCGTCACCAGCGCCTGGGCGTTGATCTGGCGCCAGTCCGCGAAGCGCGGCAGCACCTGCATGGCTTCCGGCGTCTGCAGGAAGGCCGCGTGATCGATCGGCCGGAACAATCCCGAACGGCGCAGATTGGCCTCGATCACCGACGCGATGTCGGAACCGAGCGCGGCTTCGCCGGTGGTGGTGCCATGGAAGGCTGAGACGGCGACCGGCAGCGGTTCGACCTGACCGCGGGTGAGATCGATTTCCAGCACCGCATGCGCCGGTTGAACGCCGGCGGCGAGGAAAGTCAGCACCGCGAGGGGAGCGGCCAACCGCTTCAGGCGCGATAAGGCGGCGCGGACAAGCCTGCCAGCGGCGCGGGAAGGCAGAGCGGGAGTCGAGAGGTCGTTCATCAGCCGAACATCTCCTTGGGATCGAAGCGAAGCCGCATCTCCCGCCAACTGTCGTAGCTATCGGGCGACAGGTTCTTGATCCGATTGGTTATCATCACCGCGCGCAGCGCGCTCTCCGCCATCGCGCGGTAGAACGGGTCGCGATCCATCCTGTGGCTGTCGTCGACGACGGCGGCGTCCTGGACGGTTCCATCGCTCCGTAGCCGGACGAGAATTTCGACCACCATGTTCTCGGCGTCCCGGGCCCCGGCCGGTACGTTCCAGTTCTTCTGGATCTGCTGGCGGATGGCGTCGATCTGGGTCTGGCTCAAGGCCTGGTCGGCCCGGAACGGCGTGTTGGAGCGCGCGATGACCGACTCCGACGCAGCTGCCGTCTGGGTTTCCTTTTCCTGGCGCTCGCCCCGCTCCAGCTTCTCCACGCTTTTAAGGACCGAAGCGAAAGGATCGGCCGGCGCCGGCTTCTCCTGCTTTTCCGGCTCGCGCTTGGTGGGCTCCAGCTTCTCGACCGACTGCATGACGCGGGCGAAGGGGTCCGCCTCTTCCTCTTCGGCAGCCTTCTCGACCGGCTTGGGGTCAGGCTTCGGCGCGGGTGCAGCTTTTTCCGGTGCCGGCTTGGCTTCCGCGACCTCGGGCTTGGGTGCTGGCTTCGGTGCCGGTTTGGGCGCGGGCTCCGGGGTCTTCTCGGCGACCGGCGGCAGGGGGGGCGGCGGCGGTGCTTCGCGCTCGGGCGCTTCGTCCGGTTGCGACATAGGTTCGGCGGTCGGCGGCGGCACGGCGGCGGTCACCGCCGGTTCGGACGCCCGAGGTGTCGGTTCCGGCGCCGGGCGGGCCTTAGCGGGCGTCGGCGCGGGCTCGGGGGGCGTGCCGGCTTTGGGCGCGACACGCTCTTCCGAGACCTGAGGGCGTGTCGGCGCCGGTTCCGGCGGCAGGTTCCGCGTCGGCGCGATTTCGACAAGATCGACGACCATCGCCGAGTCGGCCTCAGTGGTCCGCTCGAACAGCGGCAGGCCTCCGAACGCGATCACCAGAAAGACTGCGGCATGAAAAAGGACTGATGCGATGACCGCCTTGCGCACGGGTCACCTCTCCTTGGCTCCGGCCATCACAGGTTCGGTCACCAGAGCGACGCGCGGGAAACCGGCGGCGCGCACCGCTCCCATCACCTGCATGACGCGGCCGTAATCGATATTGCGGTCGCCACGGACGAAGATACGGGTCTCGGGCTTCTCGCCGGTGATGGCGCGAAGCTTGGCCGGAAGCTCTTCGATCACGACCGGGGTTTCCTGGACGAAGATCTGACCGCCTGAATCGATCGACACCGTCAGCGGCTCGTCCTGCCCCGGCAGAGGCGGCGCGTCGCTTTCCGGAAGGTCGATCTTCACGCCGACGGTGAGCAACGGCGCCGTCACCATGAAGACGATGAGCAGCACCAGCATCACGTCGACGAACGGCGTGACGTTGATCTCGGCCATCGGCCGATAGCGGCCGCGATGGGACGTTCGCTGCTGGATAGGGGCGCCCATGGGGTTAGCGTTCCGAAAGCTGCCGCGACATCAGGGTGCTGAACTCGTCCGCGAAGATTTCCAGGCGACTGGCGTAACGGCTTAGATCGTTCGTGAGCTTGTTGTATGCAACCACGGCCGGGATTGCCGCGATCAGGCCCAGCGCGGTGGCGAGCAGCGCCTCGGCGATACCCGGTGCGACCACCGCGAGCGAGGTGTTCTTGGTGAGCGCGATCGACTGAAAGCTGTTCATGATTCCCCAGACCGTGCCGAAGAGGCCCACGAAGGGCGCGGTCGAGCCCACGGTCGCGAGAAAGCCCATATGCTTCTCGATCGTTTCGATCTCGCGGTTCATGGCGACGCGCATGACCCGGTCGATGCGCTGCTGAAGGCCGGTACGCCCGTCCTCCTCGCGCGGGGACCGGCCGCGGGAGGTCGCGAGGTTCCATTCGCGCATCGCCACCGAGAAGATCAGCTCCATGGGATGGCTCGGCCGGCTGCCGATGCGGTCATAGAGGTCGTCCAGCGCGCCGCCCGACCAGAAGCTCTCCTCGAACCGCTCGGCCTCGTTCTTCAGGCGCCGAAGCCGCATCGACTTCTCGAAGATGATCGCCCAGCACCAGATCGAAGCGAGGATCAGGATCGCCATGACGATCTTGACGATGATGTCCGCCTGCTCGATCAGCGCCCAGACCGACAGATCGCCACCGGCACCACCCAGGACGACCTGGTTCACGACATCACCCTCCATGTTCTTCAGACCTCGGCTCACTGGCGGTGGACAGGGCGGACAGCGCCGTTCGAACGTCTCGCGGCACACGGGTCGGGCGCATGGACGGCCCGATGCAGGCGATCCGCAGGTTCAGGCGTGCGATTTCGGTTTCTCCTCGCCAGATGCTCTGTTCGGCCCGCAGCGTGGCGCCGGAAACGGCCAGCATGCGGGTGCGCACTTCCAGTGCATCGTCGAGAACAGCCGGAATGAAGTATTCGATGCGGCAGTCGCGCACGGCGAAGGCTGCGCCGGTCGCCGCCCGCATCTCGGAATGGTTGGCGCCCATCATGCGGAGGAACTCGGTGCGCGCGCGTTCGGCGAAGCGCAGATAATTGGCGTGATAGACGATGCCGGCCGCGTCGGTGTCTTCGTAATAGACCCGAAGCGGCAGGATATGGACGCCGTTGTCGATGCGGCCCGCGCCGGCCGCGGCCGGGCTAGTCGCCATCGTCGCCCGCGGCGAGAAGCTCGAGTTGCGCGGCTGCCGCGGCCGGCGGTGTGACGCCGAGATGGGCGAACGCCGCCAGCGTCAGCATGCGGCCGCGCGGCGTCCTTTGGACCAGCCCCTGCTGCATCAGATAGGGCTCGATCACCTCTTCCAGGGTGTCGCGCTGCTCCGACAGGGCTGCGGCGATGGTCTCGATGCCGACCGGCCCGCCGCCGTAGAAATTGGCGATGCAGCCGAGATAGCGCCGGTCCATGGCGTCGAGCCCCTGGGCATCGACCTCCAGCCGCTGAAGGGCTGCGTCGGCGACCGGGGCGTTTATCTCGGTGTGGCCGGCGACGGCGGCGAAATCGCGCACCCGCCTGAGCAGGCGGCCGGCGATCCGCGGCGTGCCGCGGGCGCGGCGCGAAATTTCGGCCGCGCCGTCGGCGGTAAGCGGCATGTCGAGCACGCCTGCCCCCCGGCGGACGATGGCTTCGAGCTCCTCCGGCTCGTAGAAGTTGAGCCGCGCCGGAATGCCGAAGCGGTCGCGGAGCGGGGTGCCGATCAGGCCGGACCGCGTCGTCGCGCCGACCAGGGTGAAGGGCGGCAGGTCGATCTTCACCGAGCGCGCCGCCGGGCCCTCGCCGATGATGAGGTCGAGCTGGAAGTCCTCCATCGCCGGGTAGAGGATCTCCTCCACGGCCGGGTTGAGGCGATGGATCTCGTCGATGAACAGGACGTCGCGCGGTTCGAGGTTGGTCAGAAGGGCGGCGAGGTCGCCGGGTCGTGCGATCACCGGGCCGGCGGTGCCGCGGAAACCGACGCCCAACTCACGCGCGACGATTTGCGCGAGGGTGGTCTTGCCGAGCCCCGGCGGGCCGTACAGCAGCACGTGGTCGAGCGCCTCGCCACGGCTTCGCGCCGCGCTGATGAAGACCTCGAGGTTGTCGCGGACCTGGGCCTGGCCGATGAAGTCGCCGAGGCGTTGCGGGCGGAGGGTCCGCTCGCTGAGGTCTTCCTCGCTCTCGCCGATGCGTTCGCCGGTGACGAGGCGGTCCTCGGTCATCGGGCGAGCTCCTTGAGGCCGCTGCGGATGAGGGATTCGAGGTTGGCGTCGTCACCCAGGCTGCGGCTCGCGGCGGCGACGGCGCCGAAGGCTTCGCTGCGGCCGTAGCCGAGATTGACGAGCGCCGAGACCGCTTCTTCACTGGCCGGCTCGCCTTTCGGTGCCGTCGTCACGGCGTCGTCCGTCGACGCCGGGAAACCCTGGCTGGCGACCGTGTCCTTGAGTTCGGCCAGGATACGCGCGGCCGTGCGCGGGCCGATCCCGCTCACCTGGGTGAAGGCCGCCCGATCGCCCGCGGCGATCGCCTGGACGATCTGGCCCGGCGACAGCACCGAAAGGATCGACAGGGCCATCCGCGCGCCCACCCCCTGGACCTTCTGCAGCAGGCGGAACCAGGCGCGTTCGTCCGCGTCGATGAAGCCGTAGAGGTGGATATGGTCTTCGCGGACATGGGTCTCCGTGAACAGCCGTGCCGTTTCGCCGAGGCCGGGCAGGGACCGGAGCGTCCGGCCGGAGCAGAAGACCAGATAGCCGACGCCGCCCACATCGATGACCGCCCAGTCCGTCCCGACCGAGTCCAGGAGGCCACGCAGCTTGGCGATCATCGGCCGAGACTTTCGGCCCGCGCCGCGCCTTGCGCCCACCGGTTGCGGGTTCCGGCGTGATGGGCGTGACAGATCGCCACGGCCAGAGCGTCGGCGGCGTCCTCTCCATCAGGTTCGCAGGCCGGCAGGAGGGTCCGAACCATCATGCCGATCTGGGTCTTGGTGGCATGGCCGGCGCCCACCACCGCCTTCTTCACCAGGTTGGTGGGATATTCGGCGACCGGCATTCCGGCCCGCGCCGGCACCAGCAGGGCGATTCCGCGGGCAAGCCCCAGCTTCAGCGTCGAAGCCGGATTGCGATTGACGAAGGTTTCCTCGACGGCGGCCTGATCGGGGGCCCAAGCGTCCATCACGGCCATCAGACCGTCATAGAGGGCGACGAGCCGATCGGCGATCTCGGCATCCGGGGACGGGGTTACCCGCCCGTTGGCGACGTGGCTGAGACGAGTCCCGCGCACATCGATGATGCCCCAGCCGGTCGCCCGCAACCCCGGATCGAGGCCGATAAGCCGCATCGTTCCTCAGGCGCTCAGCTTCTGGAGAACCGCATCGGACACTTCGTAGTTCGCCGAGACCATCTGGACGTCGTCGTTGTCCTCCAGGACCTCGATCATCTTCATCAGGGTCTGGGCCTGATCCTCATCGATCTCGATGGTGTTCAGGGGCCGCCACTCCAGACGTGCGGTCTCGGCGTCGCCGAACCGATCGCTCAGGCTGTCGCGAACCTCGCTGAAGCTGTCCGGAGCGCAGGTGACTTCGTGGCTTTCCGCGTCAGAGCTGCAGTCGTCGGCGCCGGCCTCGACCGCCGCTTCCAGCATGTCGTCGGCGCTGGCGGTGGATGCCGGGTAGCGGATCAGGCCGATACGCTCGAACATGAAGTTCACGCTGCCGGTCTCGCCGAGATTCCCGTTGTACTTGTTGAAGGCCGCCCGGACTTCCGACGCCGTGCGATTGCGGTTGTCGGTCAGCGCCTCGACGATCACCGCTACGCCACCGGTGCCATAACCCTCATAGCGGATCTCTTCGTAATTGACGTCGTCACCGCCGCCTTCGCCGCGCTTGATCGCGCGTTCCATGGTGTCCTTCGGCATATTGGCTTGCCGCGCGGCGATGATGGCGGAGCGGAGCCGCGGGTTGGCCGCCGGGTCGGCGCCCGAACGAGCGGACGTCGTCAGCTCGCGGATGAGCTTGGTGAACACCTTGGCGCGCTTGGCGTCCTGCGCGCCCTTCCGATACATGATGTTTTTGAATTGCGAATGGCCTGCCATCGCGCGATCTCAGTCTATCCTGTTAGCGTGAAGGTGAATTATACAAGATATGGTGGTCGCCGATAGTCTGAAACCCGTCGATCTGCCGCAACCTGCCATGGTTTTATGGCAGCAATAGGGCGTTGTTGGTCCGGGCTCGGTCAGACGGTCAGAGCGGCCATCGGTTCTGCAAACGCGGACCGCGTACCACCGGAGCGGCGTGGCGGGCAAGGCCCGTACGGTCGTCCGTTTCCACGAACACGGCGCAGAGTGTCCCTTCGCCTTCGGCCGGCGGGACGCGGCCGCTCGGCATCTTGCTGGTGAACTTGCCGACCCATGGCGCCGCGACGCTGCCGATCACCGAATTGTAGTCGCCGCACATGCCGGCATCGCTCTGATAGGCGGTGCCCTTGTCGAAGATCATGGTATCGGCGGTCGGAATGTGCGTGTGAGTTCCCACCACGAGCGAGGCGCGGCCATCGACGAAATGGCCGATCGCCATCTTCTCGCTGGTGGCTTCACCATGGACGTCGATGATCGCCGCATCGATGCTCTCGCCCAGCCGGTATTCGGCCAGGGCGGCATCGACGCTGGCGAACGGGTCGTCCAGCGGGTCCATGAACAGGCGTCCCATGACGTTCATCACCAGGACCCGGCGTCCGCCGTTGGCTTCGTACACGTGACAGCCCGTGCCCGGCGTCGCGGCGGGGAAGTTGTGCGGCCGAAGAAGCCGGTTCTCCCGGGCGAAATGGGTGATGATCTCGCGCTGATCCCAGACGTGGTTGCCTGTGGTGATGACGTCGACGCCCAGCTCGAAGAAACGCTCGCAGATTGCCGCGGTAATGCCGAACCCGCCAGCCGCGTTCTCGCCGTTGACGACGACGAAGTCGAGCTCCAGGTTCCGTTTCAGGTCGGGCAGATACTGCGCCAGGGCGTCGCGTCCCGAGCGCCCCATGACGTCTCCGCAGAAAAGCAGCCTCACGATTCACCGTTCATTGGTTTTGCGTTCACTTCGGGTCCCGGAAAGGGCGGGCATAGGCTTCGGTGACGATCCAGTCGAGCTTCTGGTCGTGCGGGCCGCGGGGCACCGCTTCCATTTCCTGGCAACTGTAGGCGACCCCGACGGCGAGGGTTCCGCGCCCCCTCAGCGCTTCGATGGTCCGGTCGTAGAAGCCCCCGCCGTAACCCAGGCGATAGCCGTCATGGTCGAAGGCGAGCAAGGGGACGAGCATCAGATCGGGCTGCACCTCCCGCGCACCAGCGGTCGGCACGGGGATATCCCAGATGCCGGGAACCAATGGGTCGCCCGGCCGCCAGTGCCGAAAACGCAGCGGCTGACCTCGTTCCTCGACCACGGGCAAGGCACAAGAATAGCCGTTTTCATGCAGTCGGATCATCAGCGGCATGGGGGCGACCTCTTCGCCCATGGCCATGTAGCCCGAGATGATGCTGCCGGGTTTCGGTGACAGGACTGAGAAGAACTGATCCGCAAGACCCTGGGCGGCATCGTCGCCGGCTTCGATATGGAAGCCCTTCCGGCGTGCGAGACAGACGGCCCGGAGTTCCCGCTTTTCCTTCGCCAATGACATCGAAACCGACTCTACCCCGCAGCCCGTGGTGCCGGCAGCCGGTTTCCCAGCCATGCCGGCACCGCGGCATGGCTGTTCAGTGGGCGGGACCGCCTCGACCGTCGGAAATATGTCGCTCCACTGTGGCCTGCTCTTGCAGGTGGGCGCCGCGTGCCGAGGGCGATACCCCCGACAGAGACAGCTCCCGAGTGGAAGTCATTGGCCCAGGGGCGTACGCTTCCTAACGCATCGCGCAGTACCCGCCCGCCGTTAAGCTAGGTGTTCTCCAGCCGCTCAGCAAGATGGGCGATGCGGGTTGCCATACGGTCGAGCGACTCCGTCACTGCGGCCGCTTCCGCACTGTCGCTACCGCCGCCGGATTCCGGCGCCTGCTCGTTTCCGCGTGCGGACTCCAAGGCGTCATATGCGTCTGAAAGTTCGTCGGCGATCATCAAGCCTGCCATAAGCATCAGCGTGGTGTCGCCGATCTGCCCCACCTTCTCGGACAGTTCCCGGACTCTCAGGTCGATATATTCGGCGAGCTTGGAGACACGTGCTTCCTCGCCGGGCGCGCAGGTGATCCTGTAGTCCCGGCCGTTCACGGTCACCGCCAGTTCGGACATTGCCTCACTCGTCTACGATTTCCTGGATACGCTCTATCGTGCCGTCCAGACGGTCGGAGACCGTGTCGCTGGTTTCCCGCAGCTTCGCGTGGCGCGCTTCCAGCGACGCGAGCGCTTCCGCCATCTGATCGCGTTCGGCGCGCAGCTTCTCGACCTCGGCGGCCAAGGCCGTCGCCCCGGCTACAGCCGTGTTGCGGTCGGCGTCGGCCTCGACCCGCCGCTCGACGGCACGTTCCAGCCGTGCCAGCGCTTCCTCCAGCCGTGCCGATGCCTCCTGCATGGAAGACGTCAACGAGTCATGCCCCGCTTTGCCAACCCTGTTTCCACTCAGTGAAACACGCAAGATAGGCAGGTGGCCTCGGGAGCGTCAACCAAGAGGCACTCCTGTAAGCCTGCCGTAAGGGGTAGTCCTTTTGGCGTTTCGACCTCCGAGACAGCCCTTCGGCGAATGCGGCTACCGCAACCGTCTTGTGTAGCTCTGCGAATAGAGACAGCCCGAGGACGGATCGAACCGGTCGTCCGGCATCGGTGACGCTCGTTCTGGCTGTTCGGTCTCAAAGGTCGCGCAGACACGGAACGATACGTCCGACAACTTCTCATAGCGGTAGGGTTCCCCGGAGTAGGGGTCGTTCAGTCTGATGTCCTGCCAGCAGTCGGACGACCGTGACAGTGTTTCCGGCGGCTGGCCGTCTTCCTTGTCGGCGACGCATTGGACGTAGTCGACGAGCCGGTTGAGATCGCCGTGCCGAACTTCATCCCTTCGTTCCGCCCGAGCGGTCAAGGGGCCTCCGGTGGTGTAGAGAGCGGCGGCGATCACGGCGACGATCAGGAGGCCGAGGACGCCCAGCGCAGGACTAGTGCTGCGCACTGTCCGCCTCCTCCGTTTCCTTGCGGAAATAGAGAAAGATGCAGCCGGCAACGACGGCAACGACCGCGGCTCTGGCCAGGGAGCGCGAAGTCAGGTCGCCATCCAGGAACTTGTAGATCACGTAGACGAGGTCCCCGAGCAGCGAGAGCGCGGCCAGGAGAAGGGTGAGGAAGCCGAACCAGCGGCGAAGCGCTGAACGGCGCTTGGCGGTGTCGAGCCGGCTGCTTCGCTCCGCCTTGGCATTCATGATCAGGAACAGCGGAAAGAACACCACCAGGACGGCGATAGAGAAGCGTATGCCGTTGATGGACCAGGCGGCGCGGCCTTCTGGAACGGGAAACTCCGGCAGCCAGATGTCGATCAGCCGGAACGATATACTGGTCAGGTGCCAGGCGGTCATGATGAGCGCGGCGAACATCAACCCGTAGAAGAACGCCTCGCGGGCGGTGACGATGGGGCGCGGGCGGGGAATGGGCGGGTCGAAGGCCGTATCCGCCCAGCTGTTCATGGCGTCGGAAACTTCCGAGGCGGTCCACCCGGCATCGTGGAGTGCGGCCTTGATTTCCTCCCTGCTGCGCCCCTTGACCAGGGCGTCCTTGACGAAGGCGGAAAGCTGTTCTCTCGGTCGCATCCCGTTTCCCTTGATAGGCCCGCTGCGCCGGCGTGGAACCCCGCTGGCTTCCTGTGTTCCGCACCTTGCCGGAACAGGCCGCGATCAGGCGGTTGACGATCGCGGCGATGGTGGTCATGTTCGAGCGCGACCCTGCGGCCCACCGAGTCGCCAAAGGCGACAACTCTAAACTGTATAATCGGCCGCTCTCAACTATTGCGACATGGACGAATTGAGTTCTTCCCGAGCCTCGAATTTGGGTGACAGTGCCCAGGTCGGGCATGGCGATCTGGCTACGGCGATCCGCGCTCTGGCCATGGACGCCGTGCAGCGTGCCAACAGCGGCCATCCGGGCATGCCGATGGGCATGGCCGACGTCGCCACGGTCCTGTTCTCACGGTTTCTGAAGTTCGACCCCGCGCACCCGCACTGGCCGGATCGCGACCGCTTCGTCCTGTCTGCCGGTCATGGGTCGATGCTGCTCTACGCGCTCCTCTATCTGACCGGCTATCCGGGTGTGACGATCGAGGAGATTGAGAACTTCCGTCAGCTCGGCAGCCGCACCCCCGGCCATCCGGAATTCAGCCACACGGTCGGCGTCGAGACGACCACCGGCCCGTTGGGGCAGGGCCTCGGCAACGCGGTCGGGATGGCGCTCGCCGAACGGATGATGGCGGCCCGCTTCGGCGAGGAGCTGGTCGATCACTTCACCTATGTCATCGCCGGCGACGGCGACCTGATGGAAGGCATCAGCCACGAAGCGATGTCGCTGGCGGGGCATCTCAGGCTCAGCCGGTTGGTCGTCCTGTTCGACGACAACCGCATCTCGATCGACGGTCCGACCTCGCTCACCGTCTCCGACGATCAGATCGCCCGCATCGCCGCCTATGGCTGGCATGTGCAGGCGGTCGACGGCCACGAACCTGAGCAGGTGGCGACGGCCATCGCCGCCGCCCGCCGCAGTGACCGCCCGTCGCTCATCGCCTGCCGGACCATCATCGGCTATGGCGCGCCCAACAAGCAGGGTACGGCGGGCACCCACGGCTCGCCTCTCGGTGACGACGAGATCGCCGCGGCGCGCGAGCGCATGAACTGGCCCTACGCGCCGTTCGAGATTCCTGAAGCGATCCTCGAGCGCTGGCGCGCGATCGGCGCTCATGGCGGCGACGCCTACGCGAAGTGGGAAGAGCGGCGCGCGGCCAGCTCCGCCGAGACGCGCAAGAGCTTCGATCTCGCGGTCGACGGGGGGCTTCCCGAGGGATGGGAAGATGCCGTCGGCGACGCCAAGAGGGCGCTCGCGGCATCGCCCAAGACGATTGCGTCGCGCAAAGCCTCGGAGCTGGCGCTGGAGACCCTGACCAAGGCGATCCCGACGATGATCGGGGGTTCCGCCGATCTTACCGGGTCGAACAATACGAAGACCGGCAGCCTGACCCCGATCGGGCCGGGGGATTATGCGGGGCGTTACGTCTATTACGGCGTCCGTGAGCATGGCATGGCCGCGGCGATGAACGGCATGGCGCTGCATGGCGGGCTGATCCCCTATGGCGGGACCTTCCTCGTCTTCAGCGACTACTGCCGTCCGTCGATCCGCCTTGCGGCGCTGATGCGTCAGCGGGTGGTCTATGTCATGACCCATGATTCGATCGGTCTCGGCGAGGATGGGCCCACCCATCAGCCCGTGGAGCATCTGGCGGCCCTGCGGGCGATTCCCAATCTCGCGGTCTATCGTCCCTGCGACGCCGTGGAGACCCTGGAATGCTGGGCGCTGGCCGTGGCGAACCGCGACGGGCCGTCGCTGCTCGCACTCAGCCGGCAGAACCTGCCACAGCTTCGCGAGGGCGGCGAGGCCGAGAACCTCTGCGCCCGCGGCGGCTACGTGCTGAAAGCCCCGGCCGCCGGGTCGGCGAAGGTCGTGCTGGTGGCGACGGGGTCGGAGGTGGCGATCGCCTCGGAAGCCCGCGAGGCACTGGAGAAAGAGGGCGTCGCGACGGCTCTCGTCTCCATGCCGTGCCGTGAGCTGTTCGAGGCTCAGGACGATTCCTATCGCCGTTCGGTCCTTCCCGAGGACGCGGTATGCGTCGTGGTCGAAGCGGGCGTGCGGATGGGCTGGGAATGGTATTATGGCCGGACGGGCGCCTTCGTCGGCATGACCGGCTTTGGCGAGTCCGCGCCGTACAAGCGGCTATACGAACATTTCGGCATCACGGCGGCGGCGGTCGTCGAAGCGGCGAAGACCGGGCTGAAGGCCTGACGGCTGCTGGACATTGGCGTGCCGGCCGAAGCACTCCACTTAACGGACATGTGAGACGAGAGGAGAGTCAGACGATGGCGGTTCGGGTCGGTATCAATGGCTTTGGACGGATCGGACGGCTGGTCCTTCGCGCCCTGCATGAGCGGGATCGCGACGACGTGGTGGTGGTCGGGATCAACGATCTCGGACCCGTCGAGACCAACGCACATCTTCTTCGCTATGACTCTGTGCACGGCCGTTTCGCCGGCACCGTGAAGACCGAGGGCGACACCATCGACATCGGCCAGGGTCCGATCAAGGTGACCGCGGAGCGCGATCCGGCGAAGCTGCCTTGGACAGACCTGGGCGTCGATATCGCCCTGGAATGCACCGGCATCTTCACCGACCGCGACAAGGCGGCGAAGCATCTGGAGGCCGGTGCCAAGCGCGTCCTGGTTTCCGCTCCGGCGAAGGGCGCAGACCTCACCGTCGTCTACGGCGTCAACCACGACAAGCTCACGACCGAGCACAAGGTGGTCTCGAACGCCTCCTGCACCACCAACTGTCTGGCGCCGGTGGCCTATGTGCTGAACAACGCGATCGGCATCGAGCAGGGCTTCATGACCACCGTGCACAGTTACACGGGCGACCAGCCGGTGCTCGACACGCTGCACAAGGACCTGCACCGTGCCCGCGCCGCGGCGATGTCGCAGATCCCGACCTCGACCGGTGCCGCCCGCGCGGTCGGTCTCGTCCTGCCGGAGCTTGCCGGCAAGCTCGACGGCACCGCCATTCGGGTGCCGACGCCGAACGTGTCGATGATCGACCTTTGCTTCGTCGCCAGCCGCAAGACCACGGCCGAGGAGATCAACGAGGCGATCAGCAAGGCGGCGGCGAGCGGTCCCCTGAAGGGCGTCCTCGCGGTCAACGACGAGCCGCTGGTGTCGTCCGATTTCAACCATCATCCGGCCAGCTCGATCTTCGATCTCGGTCAGACCCAGGTTATCGAGGGCACGCTGTGCCGCGTGCTGTCCTGGTACGATAACGAGTGGGGGTTCTCGAACCGCATGGGCGACGTCGCCGCGGTGCTCGGCAAGATCGCCTGACCGTCCATGGCGTCCGCTTTCCGTACCCTCGACGACCTCGACCAGGACCTCGCCGGCAAGCGGGTTCTGGTCCGCGTCGACCTCAACGTGCCGATGGACGAGGATCGGCAGGTCGCCGACGACACGCGCATTCTGCGGGTCGTTCCGACCATCGAGGATCTTTGCGCGCGCAATGCCCGCGTGATCCTGCTGTCCCATTTCGGCCGCCCCAAGGGCAAGGTCGTCGACGACATGTCGCTGGGCTTCGTCGCGATGGCGGTGAGCAAGGCCCTTGGCGGCCGCGATGTCTCCTTCGTTGCCGACTGTATCGGCGACGGGGCCGAGAAGGCGGTCGATGGGCTGCAGCCCGGCGGGGTCGCGCTTCTGGAGAACCTCCGCTTCCATGCGGGGGAGGAGAAGAACGACCCCGACTTCGGCGCCGCGCTCGCCAAGCTCGGCGATATCTACGTCAATGACGCCTTCTCGGCCTCGCACCGCGCCCACGCCTCGGTGGTCGGCATTCCTCGGCATTTGCCCGCCTATGCCGGAAGGCTGATGCAGGCCGAGCTCGAAGCGCTCGACAAGGCCCTGGAGAATCCGGAGCGCCCGGTTCTCGCCATCGTCGGTGGCTCCAAGGTCTCGACCAAGCTCGACCTTTTGGGAAACCTGATCGCCAAGGTCGATGCCATCGCCATCGGCGGCGGCATGGCCAATACCTTCCTGTTCGCCCAAGGCAAGGAGATCGGCAAGTCGCTCTGCGAGCGCGACATGGCCGACACCGCCCGCAGCGTGATGGCGCAGGCCGCTGAGCAGGACTGCGACATCATCCTGCCGTCGGACGTTGTCGTCGCCGACGAGTTGAAGGCGGGGGTGGAGACCGCGGCGGTCTCGGTCGATGCCGTGCCTGCCGACAAGATGATCCTCGACATCGGGCCGGACAGTGCCGACGCCATCGGCAATCGCCTGCCGGGCTTCAAGACGGTCGTCTGGAACGGCCCGGTCGGCGCCTTCGAGACGCCGCCCTTCGATGCCGCGACCGTGGCTCTGGCGCGGACGACGGCGCATCTGACCCGTGCCGGCGTGCTGGTCAGCGTTGCCGGCGGCGGCGACACCGTCTCGGCGCTGAACCATGCCGGGGCGAGCGAAGGCTTCACCTATGTCTCGACCGCGGGGGGCGCGTTCCTCGAATGGTTGGAGGGCAAGGAGCTTCCGGGCGTCACGGCTCTGCGGGGGTGACGGCGCCGGCCAACGCGTCGGTGCGTTGGGTGGTCCTTCATCACGTCGAGCATGTGCGGGCGGTCTCGGAGTGTCTCTCTGTCGAGGGAGACGCCGTCGACTGCATCACGGCGCCCGGCGCCGCGGCCTATGCCGGGGTCGGCTACCTGAAGAAGATGGTGACGGCCGGCAGTGCCGGCCGCGGGCAGGTTCTCGACGTCGTCCTCGATTGCGGCGATGACGCGGGGCTGGTTCTGGGCGCCGTGCGGGAAGAGTGGTCCCGCATCGCTTTCGCGGGCGAGCCCGAGGTGGCGGAGAAGCTTCGCGCGATCGCTTCGGCCAAGGGGTGCGTGCTCTTGCCGCCGCCTCCGCTGGCAGGGCGGCTCGACCTGCGCGATGCCGCCGAACCCAGGGTTGCCCTGAGGGATTGGCTGGTGCGTTGAAAATCGGATGGGGGTGGTTTATCCACCTCGGGAGAAGAGCGTGCGGCGACTCCTTGCCGGGACGCTTCACCGATCGGACTATGCGAGCGCGCTGGGGGGAATCGGCACTGCGCCGCAGCTTCAGAGGACGGGAGTAGACGATGAGCCTCACCACGACTGTCAAACGCATTCTCGACGGCTATGAGAGCGATAATCCCGGGACCAAGGCGAATCTCGCCCGCATGCTGATGCAGGGACGCCTGGGCGGCACCGGCAAGTTGGTGATCCTGCCGGTCGACCAGGGATTCGAGCACGGCCCGGCGCGGAGTTTTGCGCCGAACCCCGACGCTTACGACCCGCACTACCATTACCAGCTTGCGGTCGATGCCGGCCTCAGCGCCTATGCGGCGCCGCTCGGCCCGCTCGAGGCCGGGGCGGCGACCTTCGCCGGGGCGATTCCGACCATCCTCAAGGTGAACAGCGCCAATTCCCTGTCGCGCGAGAAGGAAGCGGCCGATCAGGCGATCACCGGCTCGGTCAAAGATGCGCTGCGTCTGGGATGCTCGGCGATCGGCTTCACCATCTATCCGGGCTCCGACAAGGCCTACGACATGATGGAGGACATCCGCGCGATGGCCGAGGAGGCCAAGGCCAACGGCCTCGCGGTGGTGATCTGGTCCTATCCGCGCGGCGGCAACGTCTCGAAGGACGGCGAGACCGCGATCGATATCGTCGCGTATGCGGCCCATATGGCGGCACTGCTCGGTGCGCACATCATCAAGGTGAAGCCGCCGACCGACCTGATCGAGCAGGACGAAGCCCGGAAGGTCTATCAGAAGTACGACATCGACGTGTCGACGCTGACCGCCCGTATTCGCCATGTGGTGCAGTCCTGCTTCAACGGCCGGCGGATCGTCGTCTTCTCCGGTGGTGCCTCGAAGGGCCTCGACGGGCTCTACAACGAGATCCGGGAGATCCGGGACGGTGGCGCCAACGGCTCGATCATCGGCCGCAACACCTTCCAGCGGCCGCGCGAAGAGGCGCTGGCGATGCTCGACATGATCATCCGCATTTACCAGCACGAGGCGTGACCGATCCGGGCTGCCGCCTCTATTTGATCACGCCGCCGGCCTTCGAGCCGGCGGCGTTTTCGGATCAACTGTCCGCCGCGCTCGACGCAGGTGACGTCGCCAGCCTCCAGCTTCGTCTCAAGGATACCGACGACGACGCGATCAAGCGCGCGGCCGAGCTGCTGATGCCCGTCTGCCATGCGCGGAACGTCGCCTTCATCGTCAATGATCGTCCCGACCTCGCCGCTGCGGTGGGAGCGGACGGTGTCCATATCGGCATCGATGATGGCTCCTATGCCGAGGCCCGTGCCGCCGTCGGGGACGATGCCGTCGTCGGGGTGAGCTGCTACGATTCGGTCCAGGTCGCCATGGACGTCGCCGACGACGGGGCCGACTATGTCGCCTTCGGCGCCTTCTTCGACACCACCTCCAAGAATCCGCGGGCCCGCGCGCCTCTGGATCTGCTCGAGTTCTGGAGCCGGTTCACCGTCGTGCCTTGTGTGGCGATCGGCGGTATCACCGTCGGGAACTGCGGATCGCTGGTTCGTGCCGGCGCCGACTTCCTCGCCGTCATTGCCGGCGTCTGGGGTTATCCCGAAGGCCCTGCTGCGGCCGTTCGGGCGTTCGACGCGGCCATCCACGCCGCACGGGGCGACACCGACTAGCGGCCGCCTGTCGATCAGGTCGGTTCCCATCTGCGGATGGCGCGGCCTATGATCCTGAAACCGCCCGTGTCAGCGAGGACCGCCATCATGTTCCGGATACCGCTCACTGCCGCTCTCCTGCTCGTCGCCGCTTCGGCCGCCCGCGCCGACGACGCCGCTCCATATTCCGCCATCGATCAGGCGGCGGCAGGGATCGAGGATCAGGTCATCGCCTGGCGCCGCGACATCCACCAGCATCCCGAGCTCGGCAATCGCGAGTTCCGGACGTCCGGCATGGTCGCCGATCATCTTCGCGCGCTCGGGATCGAGGTGCGGGAAAAGGTCGCGCATACCGGCGTGGTCGGCGTGCTCAAGGGCGGCAAGCCCGGCAAGGTCGTCGCGCTGCGCGCCGACATGGACGCGCTGCCGGTGACCGAGCAGACCGGGCTTCCCTTCGCATCCAAGGAAACAGCGGTCTACAACGGCAAGGAAACCGGCGTGATGCATGCCTGCGGGCATGACACCCATGTCGCCATCCTGATGGGGGTGGCGGAAATCCTGGCCGGCATGCGGGACGACCTCGCGGGCACCGTCAAGTTCATCTTCCAGCCGGCCGAGGAAGGGCCGCCGGAGGACGAGGACGGCGGCGCGCGGATGATGGTCGCCGAGGGAGCGCTCGCCGATCCGCGGCCGGACGCGATCTTCGGTCTGCATGTCGGGCCGCGCGACTACAAGACCATCGGCTATGCCTCGGGTCCGCTGCTGTCGAGTTCCGACCGGATGCGCATCCATGTCGTCGGCAAGCAGACCCACGGCGCTTCGCCCTGGCGTGGGATCGATCCCGTCGTCGTCGCTGCGCAGATCATCATGGGGCTCCAAACCATTCACTCCCGCCAGATCGACGTCCGTGAGCCGCATGTGATCAGCGTCGGCATGGTTCAGGGCGGCGTGCGCTTCAACATCATCCCTGACGATGTCGAGCTGATCGGCACCGTCCGCACGCAGAACGAGGCGGTCCGAGCGGAGGTCCATGAGCGCATTGTCCGTACAGCCCAGAAGATCGCCGAAAGCGCCGGTGCGACGGCCGAGGTCACCTTCAGCCAGCCGATCCCCGTCACCGTCAACGACCCGGGCCTGACGGAGAAGATGCTGCCCACGCTGCAGCGGGTCGCCGGTAAGGAGAACGTGCAGCCCACCGCCACGGTCATGGGCTATGAGGATTTCTCCTATTTCGCCCAGGAGGTGCCGGGCCTGTTCTTCTTCCTCGGTACCCGCGCGCCCGACATGCCGGCGAGCGAAGCCGCGCCCAATCATTCGCCGTTGTTCGTGGTCGACGAGTCCGCTTTGGTTCTCGGCGTACGGGCGCTCGCCAATCTGACCGTCGATTTTCTGAACGGGACTTCGGAGACGGAGCGGGCTGCGGCGAACTGAACAGCCGCGGCGCGTTGCGGAGTCGGGGGTAACCTGCTAGCTTCCGCGCCGCTTTCGCGGGTGCAATATTCTCGATCCGAGGACGAGGAATGAAGATCAATGGCAATGCCATCCGGCCTGGCAACATCATCGAACACAAGGGTGGCCTGTGGCGGGCGGTGCGCACCCAGCACACGCAGCCGGGCAAGGGCGGCGCCTATCTTCAGGTCGAGCTCAAGAATCTGCGCGACGGAACGAAGCTGAACGAACGCTTCCGGGCCCAGGAAGACGTCGAACGCGTCCGCCTCGACCAGCAGGACTATCAGTTCCTGTACGAAGAAGGCGAACTTCTCACACTGATGGACGCCGAGAGCTACGAGCAGATCCAGGTGGCCAAGGATCTCGTCGGCGACAGCGCGCCGTTCCTCCAGGAAGGGATGACGGTGACCGTCGAGAGCCATGAGGGCGAGGCTCTAGGGATCGAGCTTCCCGAATCCGTCGTCGTCACCGTCGCGGATACCGAGCCGGTGGTGAAGGGGCAGACGGCCGCGTCCTCCTATAAGCCGGCGATGCTCGATAACGGTGTCAGGACGACGGTGCCGCCCCATATCGACAGCGGAACCCGCATCGTGGTCAGCACCGCCGACGGCAGCTACGTCGAGCGCGCCAAAGACTGATATATCGAGGACCGGCGCGCCGCGCCGTCCGCCGTTACTTTTTGGAAGGTTGAATGTCGACGCGCTCCGCGCTTCTGAACGTCATGACCGCCGCCGTGCTGAAGGCGTCGCGGAACCTGGTGCGCGATTTCGGCGAGGTGGAGAACCTCCAGGTCTCGACCAAGGGGCCCAAGGACTTCGTCAGCGCCGCCGATCTCCGCGCCCAGCAGACCCTTCAGCGCGAATTGAGCAAGGCCCGGCCGTCCTACAGCTTCCTGCTGGAGGAGTCGGGCGAGGTCGTCGGCGATGATCGGGACAATCGCTGGATCATCGATCCGCTGGATGGCACCACCAACTTCCTCCACGGCATTCCCCATTTCGCGATTTCGGTCGGGCTCGAACGGCGCGGCGAGGTGATCGCGGGGGTGGTCTACGATCCGATCAAGGACGAGATGTTCGTCGCCGAGAAAGGGCAGGGCGCTTTTCTCAACGACCGGCGCCTGCGGGTGTCGGCGCGGCGCGACCTTGGGGCGGCGGTGGTGGCGACCGGGGTTCCGCCGGCGCAGCTCGTGCGCGCCGGCTGGCATCTGAAGATCCAGGAATCGATCATCGGGCAGGTGGTCGGGCTCCGTCGGTTCGGCGCCGCGTCGCTGGATCTCGCTTATGTCGCGGCCGGCCGACTCGACGGTTTCTGGGAATTCGGCCTCGCCCCCTGGGATATCGCCGCCGGCATGGTGATCGTCCGCGAAGCGGGCGGAGCGGTCCTCGATTTCGATGGCAACACGGACGCCATGGCGACGGGAAGCGTCATCGCCAGCAACAATCAGTTGCAGGTTTCTTTCGGGCGCGCGCTGCGCGATGCGGCCAAACTCGCCGATGCCGCGGCCTGACGCAGGGTCGAAACACACGATCGCAGACGCTTTCCCGGACGGCGCACGCCGCAAAGCGGTTGTTCGTGCCGTGTAGGCTAAGATATACCTTGCCCGGATCGTCGGCGCTGCGGGGTCCTGCGACCGAATGGGAATGATATGCGTCGTTTAGGGGCAAAGAGAGACGGACGGGTCCGTGTGGCCACGATCTCCCTGCTCGTCCCGTTCGCTTCGATGGTGGTCGCTCCGCAGGCCGCGGAGGCCCAGACCGTCGTGATCGGCGGCGGCGGCGACAGGCCCAGCGTCGAAGTCAATATGGAGGCCCTGGGCATCCCGAACGGCGCCTATGGCGACGAAACCCGTTTTGACCCGTCTACGGTCCCGCCGCTCTATCGTCCCGGTTCAGGCGATGTGCGATCGCGGATCGTGAGCCTGCCCGGCGCGACGTCGGGACCGCAGCGCCCACCCCTCTTCAACGGCGCCCCGCCGCAGAGCGCGACCCAGTCCCGCGTGATCAACCTGCCTTCGCCGACGCCGACGCCGACGCCGACACCGCCGAACGCGGCGCAATCCCGTGTCGTCAATCTGCCTTCACCGCCAAGGACCGAGGCGCCGGCGCCTGTCACGCCGCCGGCGGTTCCGCAGCCGCCGGCGATGCGTGCCCAGCCCCGGACCCAGACCCAGACTGCCGCGGCACCCGCGCCGGGAGACGTCTACCCCGTGCCAGGCGGTACGCCGATGGCCGTGACGCCGGAGCAGCTCGCCGAGCGACGGGCCGGCGCCGTGGCCGAACGTCCCGCTTCGCCGTCGATGCCGCGCGAGACCGCGGCCATGCGCGATGGCGATGCGGTATCGTCCTCGGTCCTCCGTGAACAGGCGGAAGCGCGGGCCGCTGCCGCGCCGCCGCCGGCTGCTACTGCGATGCCCGAACGACCGCGCGTCGAGGATGCCGAACCCGCGCCCGCGATGGCGCCACCGCCGACGCCCCGTCAGGTTGCGCCGGCTGCCGCGCCGCCCGCCGAGACCCAGATGGCCGCGGTCGCTCCCCGTGCACCCGCGGCGCCGCAGCCGGCACCGGTGTCGGGGGACAGCACGGTCCGTTTGACCTTCGCCAGCGGGGACCAATCCCTGCCCGGTGATGCGACCTCGGCTCTCGCCTCGGTGGTCGCCCAGTTGAAGAGTGACGACAGCGCGCGGGCGCAGCTCATGGCCTATGCCGAAGGCGACGCCGCTACCGCCAGTGCCGCGCGGCGCCTGTCGCTGTTCCGCGCCCTGAAGGTGCGTGAATATTTAATCGAGCAGGGTATCAAGGCGACACGGATCGATGTTCGCGCTCTCGGGGCCAATGCCGAAGAGGGGCCGGCGGACAGGGTCGATGTCGTGATGATGCGCTAGCGGGCGGTCGCAGAGCCCCAGTTCCGGAGAGTTACAGCGCATCATGCCATCGCGTCCCAGACGTTTCCTGACCCGCATGGTCATCTTCCTGGTGGTCGCCGTTATCGTGGCTGGCGTCCTCCATCAGCCGTTGCTCAATGCCTTCATGGCCAACGCGGCGCTGAACGGTCTGATCCTCGGCGTCCTGGTTCTGGGCATTCTCTACAATTTCCGCCAGGTCCTGATGCTCCGGCCCGACCAGCGCTGGATCGAGAGCGTGCGTCGGGAACAGCAGCCCGGCCAGGTGCCGATGTCGATCCAGCCGCGGCTTCTGCAGCCGATGGCGACGATGTTCCGCGAGCGGAAGGGCAACCGGCTGATGCTGTCGGCGATGGCGATGCGGTCGTTGCTCGACGGCATCAGCAACCGCCTCGACGAGTCGCGCGATATTTCGCGCTACATGGTGGGGCTGCTGATCTTCCTCGGCCTGCTCGGCACCTTCTGGGGACTGCTGCAGACCATCAGCTCGGTGGGGGCGGTGATCAGCAGCATGTCGGTCGGCGAAGGCGACATGATGAGCGTCTTCTCGGGCCTCAAGGAAGGATTGCAGGCGCCGTTGAGCGGCATGGGCACGGCGTTCAGCTCGTCGCTGTTCGGCCTCGGCGGTTCGCTGGTCCTGGGCTTCCTCGACCTTCAGGCGAGTCAGGCGCAGAACAGTTTCTTCAACAGCCTGGAAGACTGGTTGTCCAGCATGACCCGGCTGTCGAGCGGCGGCGGCCTCGGCGAAGGCGATCAGTCGGTTCCCGCATACGTGCAGGCGCTCCTGGAGCAGACGGCCGACAGCCTGGAACAGCTTCAGCGCACGCTCTCACGCGGCGAGGACGAGCGCCGTCAGAGCGCCGCCAACATGCTCCAGCTGACCGAGCGGCTGGCGACCTTGACCGACCAGATGCGCGCCGAGCAGAACCTTATGGTCAAGCTCGCCGAGGCGCAGATGGACATGAAGCCCATCCTCAACCGCCTGTCCGACGCCATGGAACGCGATGCCGGCGGCGGCATGGACGAGGCGACTCGGGCCCATATCCGCAATCTAGACGTCTATCTCGGCCGGCTGTTGGAAGAGACCGTCGAAGGGCGCAATCAGGTCGTCCAGGAGCTCAGGAGCGAGATCAAGCTGCTCGCCCGGACCGTCGCGGCGGTGGGAAGCGACCAGCGGCGCGGATAGTGCGCCGCCCAGTACCGCCATTTCGCCCTCCTGCAGAGAGGGCGATGTATCCTGTTGAAATGTCACGGATCGTGGATAGACTTGCGCAAAAAACGGGGCGAACTCCGAATGGGCGGCGATCTCGGTCGCCCGGAACGGGCAGCGCCATATCAGCATCCCAAGGGCAGGTCTAAGCGGTGAGCCTCTACCAGGAACTCGGCCTCAGGGACCGGCGTCGCAAGCGCCGTGTCTGGTCGAGCATCTTCAAGGCCCTGTTCTATCTCGGCATCATCGGCGTGCTTGTGTACTACTCGTACCAGCTCGGCTGGGCGAAGGCGCAAAAGGAGATCGAACAGCTCCAGGCCCGGATCGAAGGGCTGGACGAAGAGAACGAGCGGCTTCGCATCGAGGCGGAGCAGGCGGTGACGGCGCGCGTCGCGGCGGAGGATCGGGCGACGGCGTTCCAGCGCCAGTACGAGGAGGAAGTCCCGCAGGGACCCGAGAAGGAGATCATGCAGGCGGTGCGCGAGCGCTTGGCCGCTGGCGTCGGTCCGGAACGGCTCGCCTTCGTGGTGTCCGTGGCGGAAAACACCGAGAACTGCCGTCCCGAACCGGTGAACAAGCGCTTCATCGTGCAGACGCAGCTCACCACCGGGGCGAATGGCGCGATCGGTTTCAACGACGGCCAGATCACCGTCTCCGGCACCGGTACGTCGGCACGCACGGCCGCCGGGGCGCCTGAAGCCCGCTTCGATCCGACCCAGCCGGTGCGGATCGTGATCACCGCCATCGGTGGAAAGGAAACGGTCATCGAAGGCGTCCTGCCGCTGCACCAGTCGCTCGTCATGGGCGACACCGTTCACCGGTTCTCGATCGCCGAGGGCAATTCGCCCGGTTTCGTGGTGGTAACCGAACGGCAGTGCGCCTATCCCTGACGCGCGGGGGGCGGGGCCTGCCGCTGGTCTCGGCACTTAACGTGCCTTTCCTGGTATTGTAATAGGATTCACGGGGGCATCTGTTCCCGTGATCGGGAAGGCAGCCCCGGCCCCGCGAGAGACGGTGCCGGGGGCGTTGAGTTGGGAGACGGTAGACATGATCCGGTCGATCGTGATTGCGGCTTGGGCGATCGGCATGACCATCGCGTCAGCGGCGGCTGATGACGTTCCGCCGAAAGGGGCGGCGCTCTACGAAGGCGAGTTCCGGGATGGACAGCGCTCGGGCATCGGTCGCCTGATGTTCCCGGACGGGGCGGTGTACGAAGGCGAATTCGCCAACGACCACATGAACGGCCGCGGGGTGCTGACCTATGCCAACGGCGACCGCTACGAAGGCACCTTCGTCAACGACAAAGAACACGGCAAGGGCGTGCTGGCCACCGCAGCCGGCCTTCGCTACGAGGGCGATTTCGACCATGGTGCCCTGACCGGCGCCGCGGTGATCACCTATCCCAACGGCGATCGCTACACGGGCGAAGTCGAGAACGGCCGGCTGACGGGGCGAGGCACCTTCGAATACGCCAACGGCGACCGTTACATCGGTCAACTCGTCGACGGCGTTCGCCATGGCGAGGGGACCTACTACTACGCCAATGGCGACGTCTATGAAGGAGATTTCGCGAACGGGCTTCGTAACGGCGAGGGCGTGTTCGTCTTCGAATCGAGCGACCGCTACGAGGGCGAGTTCCAGAACGGCCGCATGACCGGCGTCGGCGTCTACGAATACGCCAATGGCGACCGCTACGAGGGTGGCTTTCTCAACGGTCGCCGCAACGGCAAGGGCGAGTTCGTCTTCGCCAACGGCGATACGTATCAAGGTACGTTCGACAACGGCCAGATCGTCGGCCGTGGCCTCTACAATCTCGATGGCGGCCAGCCGGAGCGGGTCTACCTCCCGCCGGACCGGCGGCCGGAGTAATCTCTCCCACCATTCGACCTGAGACGATCTTGATCTAGTCCGTTTCTCACGTCAGTCCGGGCCGCCGCGGCGCCAGCGTCTCGGCGGTGACATCGAGCGCGGTAAGGTCGGCCGGCCAATCCTCGGCACCCGCCAGGGAGGCGACGGCGCGCGCCATGGCCGGGGAGGTCATGATCCCGTAGCCGCCTTGGCCCGCCAGCCAGAAGAAGCCGGGCGCCGCCGGATCGGGGCCCATTACCGGCGAGCGATCGGCGACGAAGCTCCGGAGGCCGGCCCAGCTGTGCTCGATGCGGCCGATCCGGAACGTGATGGCCCGCTCCACCCGGTCGACCACAGTGGCGATATCCAGCTCCTCCGGCTGGGCATCACAGGGCGGCGACGGGGTTTCGTCCGCCGGCGAAGCGAGGAACTTGCCCGCTTCGGGCTTGAAGTAGAATTGCTCGTCGACGTCGATCACCATGGGCCCGTGCGGCACCGGTTTCCCGTCGGGCCCCGGATAGATGATGACCGTCCGGCGTTTCGGCATCAGGCCGATGGGCGGTACGCCGGCAAGCCCGGCGACGACGTCGGCCCAGGCGCCCGCGGCATTGACGATCGTCGAAGCCGCATAGGTCTCGCCCCCGGCTTCGACCCGCCAGCCGCTTCCCTCGCGGGCGATGGCGGTCACTTCCGAGTCGGTGACCAGACGACCGCCGCGCACGGTCAGTCCACGCAGGAAGCCCCGGTGGATCAGGGCGACGTCCATGTACATCGCCTCGGGTTCGAAGAAGGCGTGGGCCGCGTAGTCGGGTCTGAGGACGGGCACCAGACGCACCGTCTCCTCGGGCCCCACCTCCTCGATCTCGGTGAGCAAACGCGCTTCCTCCACCGCCTCACGGTAGCTTTCGGCCTGATCGGCCCGGGCGATGAAGACGATGCCGCCAGGAAGCATCAGCGGATGCTCGGTGAAGCCGTCCGGCGGATCGGTGAGGAACGACCGGCTGGCGATGGTCAGGCCGCGGATTGCGCGGTTGCCGTAGTTCTCGGTAAAGAACGCCGCCGACCGGCCGGTCGTGTGGTAGCCGGGCTGGCTCTCCCGCTCCAGGAGGATGACAGAGCCGAGGCGCGCCAGTTCATAGGCGGCCGAGGCGCCGGCGATGCCGCCGCCGATGATCAGGAAGTCGCAGGTGGTCGCCAATATGGTCTCCGACAGGCTGACGTATTTCCCGCGATAATTGGCGATGCTGCGCCGAATTGCGAGGCGCGATCAACGCAGGACTGACGGTAGCAGCAATGTTATCGCCGGCACCCCTGCGATGAGGGCGAGCCGGACCACGTCGGCGAGGATGAAGGGCAGGATGCCGCGGAAGATCGTCTCGGCGCGGACGTCGGGCAGCACGCTGCGGAGAACGTAGACGTTGAGCCCGACCGGTGGGGTGATCAGGCTGATCTCGGTGACCACGACCACCAGGACACCGAACCAGACGAGATCGAGGCCGAGCTGCTGGACCAGCGGATAGAAGACCGGCACGGTCAGCAGGACCATAGACAGGCTTTCGAGCACGCAGCCCAGGACCAGATAGACGGCGAGCATGCAGGCGACGATCGCTGCCGGCGGCAGGTCGAGGCCGCCCGCCCAGCTCGCCAGCGCCGACGGCAGCCCGGCGACGTTGATGAAGTTCGAGAACAGAAGCGCGCCGAACAGCACCGCGAACACCGTCGCCGTGGTGACCGCGGTCTCGGTCAGCACCTCGACGAGGTCGGAGAAACTGAGCCCGCCCTGCAGGCGGGCGAAGACCAGCGCGCCGGCGGCGCCGATTCCGGCCGCTTCGGTGGGGGTGAAGACCCCGCCGTAGATGCCCCCCATCACCACGACGAACAGGAGAAGGACACCCCAGACCCGCCCGAGCGCCTTGAGGCGCTCCCGACCCGTCGCACGTTCGGCACGCGGTCCGAGATCGGGGTTCCGGGCGGTCGCCAGGCGCACTGCCGCAAGGTAGAGCAGGATTCCCAGGAGACCGGGGACCAGACCGGCGGCGAACAGCATGCCGATGTCCTGGGACGTCATGACCCCGTAGAGGATCAGGATGACGCTCGGCGGAATCAGGATACCGAGCGTGCCGCCGGCGGCGATCGACCCGGCGGCGAGCGAATCGGCATAGCCGTAGCGGCGCATCGAGGGCATGGCGACGCGGGCCATGGTCGCGGCGGTGGCGAGGCTCGACCCGCAGACGGCGCTGAAGCCGCCGCAGGCGACGACCGTCGCCATGGCAAGGCCGCCGCGCCGGTGGCCGAGCCAACTATGGGCGGCGGCGTAGAGGCGGTCCGAAAGCCCTGCGCGGGTGACGAAGTTCCCCATCAGGATGAACAGCGGCACCACCGACAGCCCGTAGGAGAGGGCGTTGTCGAAGACCACCCGCCCGACCATGGCGAAGGCCGGGCGCCACCCGACCAGGATCGAGAAGCCGGCAACGCCCACTATGGCCATGGCGAAGGCGATCGGCACCCTGAGCAGGATCAGCACCAGCAGGCAGGCGAATCCGATCAGTGCGGCTTCCACGGGCGACCTTCGACGATCGGGATCAGCGGTCGCGGCCGGTCGCGCCGACCGCCGCGGAGATTGCGGCCAGCAGGCACCCCAGCGCCGCGAACCAGGCGAAGGGGGCGAGGCCGATGCGGAGATAGCTGGTGACCTCGCCATAGGCCTGGAAATCGCCAGCGAGAACCGCCAGACGCCACGCCATCAAGGCGAGCACGAGGGTCGCGATCGCATCGACGATGCGGCCAAGGCCGATTCGCACTCGTGCCGGCAGGCGATCCTCGATCAGGGTTATGGCGATATGGCGGCCCTGGGCGGAGACGATCGGCAGGGCGCCGAAGATCAGCACCGCCATCAGAAGCTCGGTAAGTTCGAACGCCCCCGGCACCGGACTGTCGAACCCGTAGCGGCCGACGACATCGATCACCGTCAGCACCATCATCGCCAGAAGGGCTGCCGCCGCCAGCCCGGCGACGGTGCGATCGATGGCGGCGACGACCCGGGCAGGTGCGGCCGATGCCGGTGTCAATGCGTCGACAGCGCCGCGATCTCGTCCCGCAACGCGCTCATCACCGCCTTGCCGTCGACACCTTCGCGGTCGGCGACGGCGGTCCAGTCGCTCTCGATGAAAGCCAGCCGTTCCTTGGTGGCAGCCAGGAATTCCGGCGACATCGTGATGATCTCGTTCCCGGCCTCCCGCATCGCCTCCAGCCCCCGGCGGTCGGCGGTATCCCAGGCGATGCCGGCCTGCCGTGCCAGGGTTTCGCCCGAAACCCGCATGATCGCCTGCTGGTCGGCCTCGCTCAGCCGATCCCAGCTCCGCTGGTTCATCACCAGGAAGAAGCTCGACGAATAGAGCCCGCCGGGTACGGCCGTGCCGTAGGGAACGAGGCGGATCAGATTGAAGAAGGCGACCGATTCGTACGGAAAGAATATCCCGTCGGCGACGCCGTTCGACAGCAGCTCATAGGCCTTCGTGGAGGGCGCTGCGAGCGGTACCGTACCCAGGGCGGGGGCGATGCGGCTGACCACCCCGCCGCCGATCCGGAATTTGAGGCCGTCGAGATCGGCGAGCCGGGTCACGGGCCGGACGCTGTTGAAGATATGTCCCGGCCCGTGCGTCCATAACGACAACAGCTTGACGCCACGATGCTCGCCCTTCTCGGCAAGCATGCGCTGATAGACGCGCCACCAGGCCACGGACAGGACCTCGGCGCTGTCGGCGAGGAACGGAAGCTCCACCGCCTCGGTAAGGACGAAGCGGCCGGGGGAATAGCCGTGAACGCCATAGGTGATGTCGGCAAGCCCGTCGCGGGCGATGTCGAAATGGGCCGGCGGCGAACCCAGGGGCGATTCGAGGATCTGCACCTCGACCCGGCCTTCGGTCGCCTCGGACACGGCCTTGGCCCAGGGGCGAACGATGTCGGTGACGATCAGGTGGGTGGGCGGTACCCAGGACGAGAGGCGCAGCATCGTGTCGGCCGCGCCGGCCGTCCCGGCCATTGCCATCAGGGCCGCGGCGACGGCGGCCAATCGCGGAATGAACGACAAGCGCAACGATCTTCCCCCTGCCTCGGATGCGCCGGCTGCGGCGCGCCCGTCACTTCGGTTTTCGCAGCCTCAGCTGCGGGCGGCGATCATATCGCGCAGGACGTGCTTCTGCACTTTCCCCATGGCATTTCGCGGCAAGGCGTCGATGAACACGACCTCGGCCGGATGCTTGTAACGGGCGAGCCGGTCCTCGAACAGGGCGAGCACGGTCTCCGCGTCCAGGTCGCCGCCGCCGTTGGGCACCACCACGGCGATCGGGACCTCGCCCCAGTGAGGATGGGCTCGGCCCACCACCGCAGCCTCGGCGACCGACGGGCATTCGGCGAGGATCAGCTCGATCTCGGCCGGGTAGACGTTTTCCCCGCCGGAAACGATCAGGTCCTTCTTGCGGTCGTTGACGTAGAAATAGCCCTCATGGTCGACATGGCCGATATCGCCGGTGTGGAACCAGCCGTCCTTCAGCGCCTCGGTCGTCGCTGTGTCGTTCCGCCAATAGCCGCTCATGACGTTGGGGCCGCGGACGACGATCTCGCCATGCATGCCGGGTTCCAGCGGGTTGCCGGCGGCGTCGACGATACGCGCCTCGCAGTGGGCGGCGGGCGTGCCTGTCGAGCCGATCTTGCGAACCGCGTCCGCATGCGACAGGCAGACCGCGATCGGCGCCGTCTCGGTGGCGCCGTAGACCTGCACCACCGGAACCCCACGGGCATGGAACGCCTCGATCAGTGGCAGGGGCACCATCGAAGAACCGGTCACCACCATGCGGAGGCTGGACAGGTCGGTGTCGGCCCAGACCGGGGAATCGATCATGGCCTTCATCTGAACGGGGACCAGGACTGTCTGGGTCGGGCGCTCGGTCGCGATGGCGTGCAGCGTCGCGGCGGGATCGAAGCGCGGGTGGAGCGTCACCCGCGCCCCGACATGAAGAGCCGGCAAGGTCTGGATGTTGAGACCGCCGACATGGAACAGCGGCGCCGTCGTCAGGACGTGGTCGGCGGCGGTGAGGTCGTGAAGAGCAAGGCTGTTGCGGGCATTCCACAGCAGCGCGCCGTGGCTCAGCATCGCTCCTTTCGGCCGTCCGGTGGTGCCGGAGGTATAGACGATCAGAATGGGTGTCGCTTCGTCGGCGGTATGGGCCGGGGGGATGGCTTCATCCTCTCCCCGTTCCGCCAGAATCTCAGGCGACAGAACCGGCAGGTCCGGACGTAAGCCCCGCAGGGCATCGGCCTGGGAGGCAAAGGCGCTGCCGGCAATCAGCGCCGAGGCGCCAGCGTTCTCCAGGATGTAGTCGTGCTCGGGCAGGGCGAGGCGCCAGTTCAATGGCACCATCACCGCGCCCAGGCGGGCGCAGGCGAAAAGGGTGGCCAGGAAGTCCGGCGTGTTGTGATCGAGACAGGCCACGCGATCGCCGGGTCGGATGCCCAGCCCGCCTGCGAGGCCGGCCGCCAGGCGCTGGGCTCGGCCGGCGAGGCGGCCATAGCTCCAGTTGCCTGCGGGTGTGGGCAGAGCGATGTCTTCCGGCGCGGCGGCGCCGTCTGAAATCCAGTCGAAGGGATTGGGGGAGGAAGATGGATGCCCGGGCACGGGCGGATTATCGCCACACCGCGTGCGCGCAGCAATGCCGACCGGTAGTCCGCCCCCTCAGCGGAAAAGTCCGGTCCTGAAGGGGCGAATTGCCTCTCCGATCAGAGTTGAAGGATCGACTGCCCGGTCTCGCCGGTGGTTTGGGCGGTGGACTGGCCATCCAGCTTTCCTTCGCGCTCCAATGCCTGCAGGTCGTCGCAGCCGCCAACATGTGTGCCGTCGAAGAATATCTGCGGAACCGAGGTGCGACCGCCGGCCCGTTCGGTCATCGCCTCGCGGCGATCCGGCGCCTGGACGTCGATTTCGACGAAATCCAGGCCGTGCTTCTTGAGGATCTTCTTGGCGCGAATGCAGAAGGGACAGTAAGGGGTCGTGTAGATTTCGACGCTCGGCACGGAAGAAGTCTCCTGCAACGCGGTTGAAAGGTAGAGCGTCCGGCGGCATCGGATGTGCCGCCGGACCATGTATCGGGCGTTACTCGGCCGCCGCCGCGGCCTTGCCCTCGCCGCGCAGGTAGTCGAGCATCGTCTTGGCGTCGCTGACCTTGAACGGGTCGCCCGGCTCGTTCCGGTCTTCGACGAACATCTTCTCGATCTTGCCGTCGCGAACCAGCATCGAATAGCGCCACGAACGGTAGCCGAAGCCGAGCTCGTCCTTGTCGACGAGCATGCCCATCTCACGCGTGAAATGGCCGCTGCCGTCGGGGATCACCTTGACCTCGTCGTCGACGCCCTGGTCCTTGGCCCAGGCGTTCATCACGAAGCTGTCGTTCACCGACAGGCAATAAATGTCGTCGACGCCTTCGGCCGCAAGCTCGTCGGCATGGGCCATGTAGCCCGGCAGATGGGTCGAGGAGCAGGTCGGCGTGAAGGCGCCCGGGAGGGCGAACACGACGACCGTCTTGCCGTCGAAGATGTCCTTGCTGGTCACATCGACCCAGTTGCCGTCCTTGCGGGTATGGAAGGTTACGTCGGGGACCCGATCGCCGACTTGTCGCATTGGTTCACCTTTCGTCTGACGTTGCGTTAGGGAGGGTTGCTATCTGACAGAACGCAAATTGGAGTTATTACAAACTAAGGTCAAGGGGGCGTCACAGATTTTTTGCAGTGCGGCAGAGGCCGGTACTGGCTGAAATAGGACCCGTACCGTCGGCGACAAGCCCTTCGGGGACTCGGTACGGGCAGCGCCCGCTGCAGTGCGGGGTTGTCGCTTCCGGTTCGGTACGGGTCAGGCCGAGCGGTCGCCGAGAAGCTTCTCGATCCGGATCGGCAGGCTCCGAATGCGGACGCCCGTCGCGTGATAAACGGCATTGGCGATGGCGGCGTTGGTCCCGACGTTGCCGAGTTCGCCCAGGCCCTTGATGCCGAGCGCATTCACCTGCTCGTCATCCTCGGGAAGGATCATGACCTCGACCTTGCCGATGTCCGCGTTCACGGGGATGAGATACTCGGCGAGATCGTCGTTGTAGTAGCGGGCTGCCCCGCGGTCGATCTCCGTCACCTCGTGGAGGGCCGAGGACATCCCCCAGATCAGCCCGCCTATCAGCTGGCTTTCGGCTGTCCGCCGGCTGACGATCTGCCCGGCCGCAAAGACCCCGAGGGCGCGGGGGCAGCGGATCTCCCGCGTGCGGGCGTTCACGCGCACTTCGATGAACTCGGCGCCGAATGCGAACTGCGCGCGATCCTCCATCTGCGCGCCGCCCGTCAGGGCTGGGAGGCCCTGGTAGAGCTGGCCCAGCGCCTTCTGCTGCAGCCCGTCGGGCACGTTCTCGGCATAGGCCTCGATCGCACCGCTCGAAGCCCGGGCCATCGCGTCACCGATAGCCTCCGACGCGTTGCCGGGGCCGCGGAGTTCGCCTTCGGCGAGGATCAGGGCGTTCGGATCGCTTCCCGCGAACGGGCCGTCGCCGGCCGCCGTGACCGCCGAGGCCAACTGGCCGCGGACCTGCTCGCAAGCCTTGGCGACCACGTTGCAGACGCTCGCCGTCGTGTTCGATCCCCCCGCGACCGGCGCTGGCGGGAAATTGGTGTCGCCGATCTCGACGGCGATCCGGTCCAGGGGCAGGCCGAGGCGGTCGGCTGCGGTCAGGGCGATGGCGGTATAGGCGCCGGTGCCGATGTCGTGCGCCGCGGTCCTGACGATGGCCTTCCCGGCCGGGGTCAAGGTGACGCGTGCGGTCGCCGGGGCGATGTGGGTCGGGTAGAGGGTGGTCGCGCAGCCCCAGCCGACCAGCCAGTCGCCGTCGCGCATCGATCCCGGCGTGGGATCGCGCTCGGACCACCCGAACGCCTTCGCCCCGGCGTCGAAGCACTTCATCAGCGAACGGGTGGTGAAGGGCTTGCCGCCGACGGGCTCGACGTCGGTATCGTTGATCCGCCGAAGCTCGATCGGGTCCATGCCGAGCTTCACGGCCAGTTCGTCCATGGCGCTTTCGAGCGCGAACACGTACGGAACCTCGGGCGGTGAGCGCATGAAACCCGGCGTGTTGCGGTCGGCATGAAGGATGGTTACTTCCGAGGCGATGTTCGAGCAGGCATAGACCCGCGTCGTCGCGCTGGTGCCGGCGACCTTGTAGGAATCGGGGCGGCTCGTGACCTCCCATCCCTCGTGGCTGAGCGCCTGGAGCCTGCCTTGTGCATCGGCCCCGAGCCGAACCCGGTGGCGGGTCTCGGCGCGATAGGTGGCGATGGTGTAGCCCTGGTCACGGGTCGCCATCAGCTTGACCGGGCGGTTGAGACGCTTTGCGGCCAGGGCGATCAGAGCCGTGCGCTGGGTCAAGGACCCGCGCGAGCCGAAGGCGCCGCCGACATAGGGCGAGACGACCCGGACCTGCTCGGGATCGAGGGAGAGCTGCTTCGCCACCCCATTCCTGATCCCGTAGACGTTCTGGCTCGGTTCCCAGATCGTCAGCCTGTCGCCGGTCCAGGCGCAGGTGGTGGTGAACAGCTCGATCGGGTTGTGGTGCTGGGTGGGCGTGGCATAGTCCGCCTCCACCATGACCGCGGCCTCGCGCAGCGCCCGTTCGGCGTCGCCCTTGGCCGGATCGTCCTTCTTCGCGTCCTCCTCCTCGACGCCGGGGCCGTCGAAGCCTGCCGCCGGCGGTTCGGCTGCGTAGTCGACGACGAGGCGATGCGCGGCTTCCCGCGCCGCCTCGAAGCTGTCGGCGAGGACCACGGCGACGATCTGCCCGTCATGCCAGATGCGGTCGGAGGCGAGCGGGCGGATCGTCGTCCCGGCATAGCCGCCGCTGGCGAAGAATCCCGCTTCGCCCACCTCATCGCCGACGTCGCGGTAGGTCAGGATGTCGAGGACACCCGGCACGCTGCGCGCGGCGCCGTCGTCGATGGCGGCGATGCGGCCGCGGGCGATCGCGCTGGTCTTGAAGACCGCGTAGGCGGGGTTGGGGACGGCGAAGTCGGAGCCGTAGCGGGCCTCCCCCGTCACCTTCAGCCGGCCGTCGATGCGGGCGACGTCGGAACCGATCCCGGCGGTCGCGTCGGTTTTGGCCATCACCATGTCAGACCCTCATCGTCGCTGCTTGCAGGAGGGCGCGCACCAGCGTGCGGCGCCCGAGCTCCGGTTTGTAGGCATTGCCGTCGCGCGTCTCGGCGTCGGCGAAGGCCGCGGAGGCGGCGGTTTCGGCGGCGTTCTCGTCCAATGTCCGGCCCTTCAGCGCCGCTTCCGCCTGACGGGCGCGCCAGGGCTTCGTCGCCACGCCGCCCAGCGCGATCCGCGCTTCGCGGACGAGGCCGTCCTCGACGTCGACCGCCACCGCCGCCGAGGCCAGCGCGAAGTCGTAGGACTCCCGGTCGCGGACCTTGAGGTAGAGCGACCGGCGCGCCCAGGGCAGGGCGGGAACACGGAAGCCGGTGATCAGGTCGTGGGGGCCGAGCGCCGTCTCGACCTCGGGGCTGTCGCCCGGAGCGCGATGAAGCTCAGCGAAGGGCAGGGCGCGCCGACCCGCCGGGCCGGCGACATCGACGGTGGCATCGAGGGCGATCAACGCCTGGGCGAAATCGCCCGGATAGGTGGCGATGCAGGCATTGCTCGTGCCCAGCACGGCATGCTTGCGGTTGACGCCGTCCATGGCCGCGCAGCCGCTGCCGGGAACCCGCTTGTTGCAGGCCGCCCAGCTCGTATCCCGGAAATAGGCGCAGCGGGTCCGCTGCAGCACGTTGCCGCCGAGCGTCGCCATGTTGCGGAGCTGGGTGCTGGCGGCGAGCTGCAATGACTGGGCGATGACCGGATAGCCCGCGACGATGTCGGGGTGCTCGGCCGCTTCCGACATCCGCACCAGGGCACCGAGTTCGAGGCCGCGGTCGTCGATACGGATCGCGCCGTATTCCTGGGCGAGGTCGTTGATGTCGACCACGCGGTCGGGCCGCATCACGTCGAGCTTCATCAGGTCCAGGAGTGTCGTGCCGCCGGCGAGGAATGCGGGGTGGCCGCCTTCCGTGCCGGCGAAGGCTTCCTCGGGCGCTTCGGCGCGGGCGTAGACGAATGGCCGCATGGTCAGCCCCTTCCGGTTTCGAAGTCGACCTGCCGGATGGCGGCGACGATGTTGGGATAGGCGGCGCAACGGCAGAGATTGCCGCTCATGTATTCGCGGACCGCGGCGTCGTCCCCGGCATGGCCGCTTTCGACGCAGCCGACGGCCGACATGATCTGGCCGGGCGTGCAGTAGCCGCACTGGAACGCGTCGTGATCGACGAAGGCCTGCTGCATCGGGTGGAGCGAGCCGTCCCCGGCCGCCAGACCCTCGATGGTCGTCACCGGCTCGCGGACGGCGAGCGCCAGGGTGAGACAGGAGAGGACCGGCCTGCCGCCGATATGGACCGTGCAGGCCCCGCACTGGCCGTGGTCGCAGCCCTTCTTCGGACCCGTGAGCCCCATGGTCTCGCGGAGGGCGTCCAGAAGTGTCGTCCGCGGATCGACCGGCACATCGTGCGTGCGGCCGTTGACGGTCAATCGGGCGGTCGTCGTCTTGCCCGCGGCAGCGGCGCCAAGCGCCCCAGGCGCCGCTGCGGATCGTCCGTCATCCGTTCGGGCCATAGCGACGAGTGGAACCGCAACCGCGGTGGATGCGCCGGAGGTGAGAACCCAGCGCCGATTGACGCCCTGCCGGGTGTCCCCGCCTCGGGACGGGTGACGATTGTCGGCCATGGCCTTGCCCTTTCGGCTGGAGTTTCACGCCGGAAACGCCTCTGCGACGAGACGGGTTCGCATGGTCGTCAAATCCTTGTCGGAAATCCTTACAGGAGTCGTTTGACTTGCCCCGTGCCACTCTGACGACGGGATCTTGTCCCTCGGAGGACCCATTTACTTGTTTCAATTCACGAATCTCCGAGATAAATATGATTCTAAGAGTCATTCTTATTTTTGGTGTTTTCTGCCGCCGATCTCCGCCGTGGCCTGTCCGTCGATATTCTTTACAGCCGATTTCATCCAGCCCTCTTAAGGCTTTCTTCAAGGCCTTGGTTTATAACAGCCGTGCAAGGCCGGTGCGGTGTGGCCCGGATATTGCGTTGCTGGTGTCGAACGCCGGCGACGAGCGCCGGTTAGAGGTCAGTCGATGAGAATTCTTGGAATGAATGTGAAGTTCGTGGCGGTCGCCGGGGCGGTCCTTGCGGGATTTGTCGGACTTTCGTCGTCCCCCTCCCAGGCGGCCATCATCTGGGACGTGGATCAGAGCGTCTTCTGCACGGCGACTTCTCCGATCTGCAGCAGCGACAAGCTGGACGCGCGGACCGTGTTTACCTTCTCCGACGATACCGTCGCCGGTGAAGCGGTGGTGAAGCTGGAGATCGGCGTCGAGAACAAGAGCACGTTCTCCGATGGTTCGAAGCTTACCGGTCTCGCATTCAATCTGCCGGGAGTGGGCGACTCGGTGGTCGATTTCGATCTCGGAGCATTCACCTTCTCCGAAGACGACAAGATCGAGCCGCGCGGCACCTTCGACGCCTGTATCCATGTCGGCAACAAGTGCCAGAGCGGTAGCCCGACGAACGGCCTGGGGCAGGGCGAGAGCGCGTTGTTCACGCTCTATATCGATGCCGATCCGGTGCGCTTCGCGGCGGAATACGAGTCGGTGTTCACGCCGAACCCGATCACCTTCCGTTTCCAGGCGATCAAGGACAGCGTGCTCGGGTTGAGTGACGGCAGCGCCAAGGTTGGCGGCAGCATCACCACCCTGGACGTCCCCGAGCCGGCCCCGCTGGCGTTACTGGGCAGCGCGGTCCTGGCCTTCGCCTTGGCGAGGCGTCGCCGGACCAAGGCTCTCTGAGCCGGAGGCAAGTCTCTTCGAACGGCGGCCGGACCCCTGGCCGCCGTTTTCGATTCAGGGATAGCTCACCGCAGGCTGCCGCAAGGACGGGCGAGCACCGGTTTGATCTAGTCGTCGCTCTCACCCGGGGCGTAGAGCGCTTCCTTGCCCAGGCGGTCGAGGCAGATTTCGGCGGTGAGCGGCAGCATCAGCGCGCCGCAGCGGCTGTCGCGGTAGAGCCGCTCCAAGGGCAAGGATTTCAGCATCGACTGTCCGCCGCAGGTGCGGATCGCCAGTTGGCTGAGCGCGTTGGCGTTCTCCATGATCGTGTACTGGCCGGCCAACATGCGCATTACTTCGTCCTTGGTCGGGTCGACCTTGGCATCGGCGATGACGCGCAGGAACAGGGCGCGGGTCTGCTCCAGGGTGATGAACATCTCCGCGACCGCTATCTGCTTGGTCGGGAACATGCGCCGCTTGATCGGCGGCAGGCCGGGGATCTCTCCCCTGAGATAGGCCACGGTGAAATCATAGGCCGCCTGGGCGATTCCCATATAGGTCGGGGCCAGGGTGAAGAACATGTGCGGCCATCGCATCGCCGCCTGGTAGTAGATGCCGCGCGGCATCAGGGCGTCCTGGTCGGGAACGAAGACGTCCTCCAGCACCAGGGTGCGCGAGACGGTGCCGCGCATGCCGAGGGGGTCCCAGGGTCCGGTGATGCTGAAGCCGTCGGCGTCCGCCGAGGCCGCCAGATAGATCGTGTCCTTGCGGCCGGCGTCGGGGCGGTCCTCGGTACAAAGGATGCCGTAGTAGCTTGCCGCGCCGGAGAGCGAGGCGAAGATCTTCCTGCCGTTGAGCAGCCAGCCGCCGTCGACCTTGCGGGCGAGGGTACCGAATGGCGCCCGGCCGGCTGCCGAGGGATTGCCCTCCGAGAACGGCTGCGCGTAGATTGCGCCGTCCTCGACCACCCGGCGGCAGTGCTCGATGACGTTGGCGCGATGGACGCGCCGGTCCTCGTCCGGAATGTCGAGATCCTCGGTGATGCTCCCGGACCACATCATCGAGCAGGCGTGCATGTTGAAGGTCAGCGCCGTGGCCCCGCAATAGCGGCCCATTTCCGCCGAGACCAGGCAGTAGGTGCGGAAGTCGGCGCCGAGCCCCCCATGTTCCTTGGGAACGCAAAGGCCAAGGAGCCCCTCTTCACGCAGATCGTCATAGTTCTCGAACGGGAAGCGCGCTTCAGCGTCGTAGGCGGCGGCCCGCGGTGCGAACCGTTCGCGACCCAGCCGGGCAACCCTGTCGATCAGGTCCTGCTGTTCGGGGGTGACGTCTAAACTCATCCGTTCTGTCCGATCTTCAGGTCTCTATAGAAGGCCGCCAGGGCAGCGTTGAACGCGGCCGGCTGCTCCAGATTCATCAGGTGCCCCGCGTTTTCGATCACCCGATAGCGAGCTGACGGCATCCGTGCCGCCATGCGCTCCATCATCGCCGGCGGCGCCACCTTGTCCGACGAACCGGCGATCAGCAAAGTCGGCGCCTGGATCGCGGCCAATGCGGCACGTTTGTCAAAACCGACCAGACAGGCGATCGCCGCTCGATAGGTGTCCTCGGGAACGGCAGACATGATCTGTTCGGCGATGGCGACCCCGGCCGGATCGGCCGACTCGCCGATCATTCCGGCGACCAGGGAGGGGGCGAGATCGGCCATCGTCTGCCCGGCATCGAGCGGCGCCAGCCGTGCCGAGACGAACTGACGCTGCCACGTGCCGTTGCTGGTGCCGAAAGCGGCGCTGGTTGCCGACAGCGCGAGAGACGCGATGCGGTCGGGGTGGGTGGCGGCGTATTCCAGCGCCACCATGCCGCCCATGCTGTGGCCCACCAGATGGACGTTGCGGATGCCGAGCTCGTTCAGCAGCGCTTCGAGGGCGTGTCCGAGCGCCGTGAACGTCATTTCCGGCAATGAGGCCGATTGGCCGTAGCCCGGCATGTCCCAGGCCAGAGTCCTGAGGCCGGGAAACGCACCCATCTGCGGCTGCCAGACTTCGTGGCTGCCGCCGAGACCGTGGAGAAGGACGATCGTCTCCCTGCCCGTGCCTGTAGCGACATAGGCGGGGGGCACGCCAAGTCTCCCTGAAGGGCTCCTCGATCGATGACCGTGCTGCCGTCGAGTTCGATCGTGCAGCCCCGCATCGGCAGATCGAAATGGCCGGGGGTGTAGCGCCCGGCGACTTCGTTGGCGCCGGTCGAATAGAGGAAGTTGCCGGCAAACGCACGAAGTTCCGTGCCATTGATGTCGCGGCGGTCGTACATCGTCATCGCGTCCCATCGGGCGGCCGGGTTCATCCCCCAGCCCACATGCGAGACCGCATAGGCCTCGCGGTCGCCCCAGGCGGCAAAATAACTTTCCATCAAGGCCGCGTCGGCCCCCGGCCCTTCGATCCGGGTCACGTAGTCGTCCTCGATGGTGAGGGTGACCGGCGTCTCGAGATAGCGTTTGAAGGTCAAATTAACGTCACCCGGTGCCATGACCAGCCGTCCGGAGACGCTGCCGGCTGCGGGGAAGGCGAGACAGAGGCCGCCCGGCCAGTGGGCGACCTGGCTCGGCTTGGTGCAGTAGCCCCAGACACCGCCAGGGCGCGCGCCTTCCAGACGGATGGAGAGGTCAGTACCGGCGTCGGAGGTGACGCGCATTTCCTTCGCTGACCGCAGCATGCGGAAGCCGGCCTTGACCTTCTGTTCGAGGGCCGGATCCGGGACCAGACGTTCCAGCGCTTCCGGGTGCTCGTTGCTCACCATCAGCAGGCGTGCGCCGTCGGCGAGGATCTCCGGCAGCTCGGGCGCATGCAGCAGGCCTTCGACGGTGAGGTCGACGACCAGGGTCGACCGGGCGAGAGCGGCGATGGCCGGGGCGAGACCGCCAATGGCATCGGAGGCGCCGGTCGAGCGGATCGGTACCGGTGCGTTTTGGGCGGGTGTCGGAACCACCACGTGGAAAGCCCGCGCGCCGAGGCGGGCGAGAGCGAGTTCGGCCAGATGGACGTTGAGCGGCCGCGACTGGGTCTCGGAAAGGATCGCGACCGCATCACCGGCTTCGACCGCGCACAGTGCCAGGGTGCGCTCGAAGCAGTCGATCCATTTGGCCTCGATGCGGTCCGTCAGCATGGGTTCGGACCGGCTACCGGTTTCCCCGCGCCGGCACCGGCCGGCGCGGGGACATCGTCACGGCGGAGGGGGCCGCCACCAGCCGCCTACTCGGCGGGATGGCCGGCCGGCGCTCCGTGCGGCGCGGGAGCCTCGTTCTCTTCGTGGAAACCGTGTTCCTCCTCGAGGGACCGCAGACGTTCGGCCACATAGCTCGACGGCTTGGTGAAGCGAGCGAGCAGGAGATAGAGCACGGGTACGACGAACAGCGTCAGCAGGGTGGAGAAGCTGACGCCGCCGACGATCACCCAGCCGATCGATTCGCGGCTCTCGGCGCCGGCACCGGAGGTGATGGCGATCGGGATGGCGCCACAGACGGTGGCGATCGTCGTCATCAGGATCGGGCGAAGGCGGGTGACCGAGGCCTCCCGGACCGCCGTCTTGATGTCGTAGTTCTGCTCACGGAGCTGGTTGGCGAACTCGACGATCAGGATGGCGTTCTTCGCCACCAGACCGATGAGCATGACCATGCCGATCTGACTGTAGACGTTGAGCGTGATGCCCGTCGCCCACAGCGTCCCCAAGGCGCCGGTCACCGCCAGCGGCACTGAGAGCAGGATGATCAGCGGATGGATGAAGCTCTCGAACTGGGCGCCCAGCACCAGGAAGATGATCAGCACGGCGAGGCCGAAGGCGAGCAGCAGCGAACTGCTCGAATCGCGGAACTCGCGCGACTGGCCGTCATAGGTGATGCGCGCCTCGGCCGGCAGGCTCTGGCGGGCGAGGTTGTCGAGGTAGTCCAGCGCCTGACCCAGCGAGTAGCCCGGCGCCAGCGAGGCCGAGATCGTCACCGACCGCAGCCGGTCGAAGCGGTTGAGCTCCTTCGGGCCCGCCGTCTCGCGCACCGTCACCAGATTCTGGAGCGGAATCAGGCGGCCGGTGGTGTCGGAGCGAACATAGATGTTCGACAGGTCCTGCGGCGTCACCCGGTCCTCGGGCTTGGCCTGGAGCATGACGTTGTACTGCACGCCGCGGTCGTTGTAGGTCGTGACCTCGCGGGCGCCGAGCATGGTCTCGAGCGTTCGCCCGATCGCCTCGATCGAGACGCCGAGGTCGGCGGCCCGGTTGCGGGCGATGTCGACCTTGAGCTCGGGCTTGGTTTCCTTGTAGTCGGCGTCGAGGCTCAGCAGGTTCGGGTTTTCCGACGCCCTGTCGAGGATGATGTCGCGCCATTCCTTCAAGGTATCGTAGCTCGGACCGCCGATGACGAATTGCACCGGTGCCGACCGGCCGGGCTGATTGAGGCTCGGCGGGTTGATCGCGAAGACGTTGGCGCCCGGAATGCCCAGAAGCTGCGGGAAGATCTCGGCGACGATGTCCTGTTGCTTGCGGCTGCGCTGATCCCAGGGCGACAGCACGGCGAAGGCGATCGCGAAGTTGACCGGGCTCGGACGGCTGAGGCCCGGCGCGACGACGCCGAACAGCGTGTCGATCTCGCCGGATTCGATGTAGGGGTGCAGCTTGTTCTCGACCTCAAGCAGGTAACCCCGCGTGTAGTCGATGGTGGCACCCTCGGGCGCCATCAGCACGGTCAGGAACACGCCGCGGTCTTCGGTGGGCGCGAACTCCTGCGGGATCTGCTCGAAGATCAGGTAGGCCGCGGCCGATACCATCAGGGTGATCGCGACGATGACCGCCGGAACGGCCAGGGCCTTGGCCAGCAGCCAGCGATAGCCATTGTTCATGGCCTGGAAGTAGCGCTCGGTCTTGTTGATCAGCGCGCTCTCGTGGTCGTGGTCGCTGAGCAGCTTCGAGCACATCATCGGCGTCAGCGACAGTGCGACGAAGCCCGAGAACACGACGGCTCCGGCGATAGAGACGCCGAACTCGCTGAACAGCCGGCCGGTGTTGCCCGACATCAGCGAGATGGGGATGAACACCGCGATCAGGGCCAGGGTGGTGGCGATGACCGCGAAGCCGATCTGACGCGAGCCACGCAACGATGCCAGGAGCACCGGCTCGCCGAGCTCGATGCGCCGGTGGATGTTTTCCAGAACGACGATGGCGTCATCGACCACCAGACCGACCGCGAGCACGTAGGCCAGCAAGGTCAGCACGTTGATCGAGAAGCCCATCATTGCGAGCACCATGAACGACGCGATCAGCGATACCGGGATCGCGATCGCCGGAATCAACGTGGCACGCAGCGACCGCAGGAAGACGAAGATGACGCCCACCACCAGCAGCATGGCGATGAACAGGGCGTGGAACACCTCGCCGATCGACGCGTCGACGAAGCGCGACTTGTCGTAGGCGACCTTCATCGTGATGTGGGACGGCAACGACGGCCTGATCTTTTCGATCTCGGCGCGGATCCCGCGAGCGATTTCGATTTCGTTGGCCTTGGACTGACGGACGACGCCGAGGCCGATTGCCGCCTGACCGGCGACGCGCACCTCGTAGCGCAGTTCCTCGGTGCCGAGTTCGACATCGGCGATCTCGCCCATGCGGACGAGGTAGCCGTCCTTCTCCTTGACCACCAGCGCCCGGAACTCCTCGGGCGTGACGAGGCCGGACTCGGTGCGCACGGTGAATTCGCGGAGCGAGGACTCGATACGGCCCGACGGAAGCTCGACGTTCTGCTGGCGGACCGCGTTCTCGACGTCCTGGACGGTAATGCCGCGCGCGGCCATCGCCCGCCGGTCCAGCCAGATGCGCATGGCGGGCTTCCGCTCGCCGCCGATCATCACGCTGGCAACGCCGGGCACGACCGACAGCGGGTCGACCAGATACCGGTCGGCGTAGTCGGAAAGCTGGACTTGGTCCCACTGCGTCGAGGTCAGCGCGATCCAGATCATCGGGCTCGCGTCAGCCTCGACCTTGTTGATGATCGGGGTGTCGACGTCGTCGGGAAGGTCGCCGATGACCGCCGCCACCTTGTCGCGGACATCGTTCGCCGCATTGTCCACGTCGCGGCTCAAGATGAACTCGATGTTGACCTCGGAGCGCTCTTCGCGGCTCTTCGAGGTCAGCTTCTTGATGCCTTCGATACCGGCGACGGCCTCTTCGATGATCTGGGTGACCTGCGTCTCGATGATCTGGGCCGACGCGCCCTTGTACAGGGTGACGATCGAGACGGTGGGGGGATCGATGTCCGGATATTCGCGGATCGCGAGCCGTTGGAAGGCGAACAGGCCGAAAATGACCAGGATCAAGCTCATCACGGTCGCGAAGACCGGCCGCTTGATACATGTGTCGGACAGAACCATCCCAATCGCCTCCTCAAGGGGAGCCAGCCGGCCTCACTGCTGAGTCACGCCGGTCCGACTCCTGACATCCTGCGTCTTCGTTCTACTGTACTTCGGAGCGAATTGTCGCACCCGCTCCTTCGGCCGGGTGCTCGATCAACTCGTCGCGGGGCCTTCCCGCGGGGCTACCGGTGCGCCGTCACGCAGCTTCTGACTGCCGCCGGTGACGACCACGTCGCCGGCCTGGACGCCGTTCACGATCTCGACCTCGCCGGGAAGACGCTGGCCCAACTCGACGAAGACCTGCTTGGCGACGCCGTCCTGCACGACAAAAAGGTACCGCGCATTGCCCTCCGCCACCAAGGCTTCCTCGGGCACGATGACGGCGTTCTCGCGTGCCCGCACGCCCAGCGTCACGTTCATGAACAGGCCGGGGCGCAGGAATCCGTCCTCGTTGGCGATCTCGGCGCGCACCTGGACGGCGCGGGTGACGGAGTCGACGCGGGTGTCGATCGAGGTAACGGTGCCGAAGAACACGCGCTCGGGATAAGCCGCGGTCTGTGCCGAAACCTCCTGCCCGACCGTGATGTCGGCCATGTTCCGTTCCGGGACCTGGAAGTCGAGCTTGATCGGTGTCAGGTCGTCCAGGGTCGTCACTTCGGTCCCCGGCTCGATCAACGCACCCAGGCTGATCGATCGGAAGCCTAGCTTGCCGCTGAACGGCGCGACGATCCGGTAGTTCTGGTAGCGGGCCTGCGCGGCGCGGATCGCGGCTTGGGCGACGTTCACCGCAGCTTCGGCAGCGTCGAGCTGGGCTTTCAGTTCATCCACGCGCGCGGCGGGAACGTTGTTGGTCGCGAGAAGCTGGGTGGCGCGTTCGTAAAGCTGGCGCGCATTGGTCAGCTCGGCCCTGCGCATGACCAGCTGAGCCTGCTGCTCCTCGATCGCGGCCCGCTCCTCGTTGGCTTCGAACTCGACGAGAACCCGGCCTTCCTCGACCTGCTGACCTTCCTCGAAATTGATCTTGGTCACCAGCCCCCGGACTTTGGAGGTGATGGTCACCGCCTCGTTGGCGCGCGTGGTGCCGACCGCTTCCTGCGTGATGGTCACGGTGTCGGCCCGGGCGAGCGCGACGTCGACAGGGGTCGGTGGCCGCTGACTGCCGCCACTCGCGGTCGCCTGTTCTTCGGAGAACATCGACCCGATCAACGGTAGATCAGCGCGGAAGTACCACGCGGTGCCGCCGATGGCGGCAAGAATGACGAGGATGATGACCTGTCTCATGCGTTCCCTGTATCCCGATCTGATCTGCGGCCGGCGGGCCCTTGCAGCGGCCGGATTATTCCGGCATTTCCGTTACGCGGCAAGATGCGCACACCCCCGCTGCCTTTCCCCAAAAAGGCAGGCGGTACAGATTTGAAGATCGGTCCTCCCTGGACAATCGAAGAATTGCGGCATAACAGCCAGCCGACGACTCCTGCTAGCATGCACGGCTCATGGCAACCTTTTTATTCACGCACCCCGTATGCATGGCACATGACCCGGCACCCGGCCACCCGGAAAGGCCCGAGCGGCTACGGGCGGTTCTGAAGGCGCTGGACGGGCCCGCTTTCGCGCCCCTGATACGCCGGGAAGCACCCCAGGCGGAGGTCACCCAGATCATGCGGGTCCATCGCCCGGACCATGTGGATCACATCCTCGCCAGTGTTCCTGCGGAGGGATATTACAACCTCGACGCCGATACCGCGATGTCTCCGCAATCGGGTGACGCGGCGCTTCGAGCCGCCGGCGGCGTATGCGCGGCGGTCGATGCGGTGATGGCGGGAGAAGCAGAGAACGCCTTCTGCGCAGTTCGTCCGCCCGGCCATCACGCCGAGCCGGGCCGGGCCATGGGCTTCTGTCTGTTCAACAACATTGCCGTGGGCGCCGCTCATGCCCGTGCCGAGCATGGCCTCGCCCGCGTCGCGATCTTGGATTTCGACGTCCACCACGGCAACGGGACCCAGGCGATCTTCGAAGGCGACAGCCGGGTCTTCTTCGCCTCCACCCATCAGATGCCGCTTTATCCGGGAACCGGGCGTTTGTCCGAGACGGGTGTGGGAAACATCGTGAACCGGCCACTGCGGCCGATGTCGGGGGGCGCCGACTTCCGCCTCGCCTGGCGCGAGCACATCCTTCCGGCATTGTTCGACTTTCGGCCCGAAATGGTGTTCATCTCCGCAGGCTTCGACGGCCATGAAGACGACCCGCTGGCGCAGCTCGCTCTGACCGAGGAGGATTTCGCCTGGGTGACGCGGGAAATCAGGAAGGTGGCGAAGCAGAGTTGTGACGGGCGCATCGTCTCGACGCTCGAAGGCGGTTACGATCTGCCCAGTCTGGCGGCCTCGGCCGCCGCGCATGTCGCGGCGCTGATGGCCGATTGATCGCCGGGCGTACCGGCACCAAGACAAGCAAGGACGGCATGGCGGAACCCGAAGAAAAGCCCGATATCGCGAAGATGAGCTTCGAGCAGGCGCTGCAGGAGCTGGAGCAGATCGTCAAGAAGCTGGAGAGCGGCGAAACCGACCTCGAAGGGGCGATCGGCGCCTATGAGCGCGGGCATCTCCTCAAGCAGCATTGCGAGCGCAAGCTCTCGCAGGCCCGTGAACGGGTGGAGAAGATCGTCGAGGGGAGCGACGGGGCGGTAGCTGCCGAGCCCGTCGGCCAGGAAGACGAGATTCCGTTTTGACCGGCCTTATTCGTGCCATGAGCGCCGCCGCCAAGGCGGTGGAGGGGGAGCTCGACCGTCTGATCGTGCTCCGCGAGGGGCCGGAAGCGCGGCTGATCGAGGCGATGCGTTACGCGGTGCTGGGAGGTGGCAAGCGGCTCCGGCCGTTCCTGGCGATCGAGAGCGCCGGGCTGTTCGACGTCGCGCCGGACTCGGCGCTGCGCGTGGCGGCGGCGATCGAAATGATCCACAGCTATTCGCTGGTGCATGACGACCTGCCGGCGATGGATGACGACGCGATGCGTCGTGGCCGGCCGACCGCCCATATCGCCTTCGACGAAGCGACCGCGATTCTGGCCGGCGACGGTCTTCTGACCCTGGCCTTCGAGGTGTTGTCGGCGCAGGAGACCCATTCCGACGGCGCCGTTCGCAGTGCTCTGGTGCACGAGCTTGCCGTTGCCGCCGGCATGGCGGGGATGGTCGGCGGCCAGATGATCGACCTCGAAGCCGAGCATGCGGAGGTCGACCTCGATGCCATCACGCGTCTCCAGCGGCTGAAGACCGGCGCGCTGATCTCTTTCGCCTGCCAGTCGGGAGCGATCCTCGCACGAGCGCGCGAAGAAGACCGGCATGCGCTCCAGTTCTACGCTCACGATCTCGGGCTCGCCTTCCAGATCGCCGACGATCTGCTCGACGTCGAGGGTGACGCCACCGAGGTCGGCAAGGGCGTCAACAAGGATGCCGAGCGCGGCAAGGCGACGTTCGTGTCTATGCTGGGCGTCGAAGAGGCCCGGCAGCACGCCCGTCGGCTGTCGGATCAGGCGGTCGAGCATCTGGGCCGGTTCGGCGACAGCGCCGACGCCCTGCGGGCGGTCGCCGCCTTCGTCGTCGAACGCCGGAACTGAGCCGGCAAACCGGCGCGGTGGCATCCAAGAAGGTTCGTGTCGACTCTCTGCTGGTCGACCGCGGCCTCGCCGAAAGCCGTAGTCGGGCGCAGGCGCTGATCCTGGCCGGTCTGGTCTTCTCGGGGGAGCGGCGGGTCGAGAAGCCCGGCGATCAGCTTCCGGCCGATGCGGCTGTCGAGGTGCGCGGGCGCGACCATCCCTGGGTCTCCCGCGGTGGGGTGAAGCTCGCCCATGCGCTGGAGCATTTCGCGATCGACCCCACGGGCGTCGTCGCTCTCGATGTCGGCGCCTCGACCGGCGGCTTCACCGACGTCCTGCTGCAGAAGGGTGCCGCCAAGGTCTATGCGGTCGACGTCGGCCACGGCCAGCTCGACTGGCGCCTCCGCAGCGATCCCCGCGTCGTCGTCCTCGAACGCACCAACGCCCGCCATCTCGACGCAGCGACGATCCCGGAGCCGGTCGCCGTGATCGTCTGCGATGCGAGCTTTATCGGCCTGCGTGCCGTCCTTCCCGCCGCCTTGTCGCTCGCCGCACCCGATGCGGTCCTTGTCGCCCTGATCAAGCCGCAGTTCGAGGTCGGCAAAGGCGAAGTCGGGAAGGGTGGTGTGGTCACCGACCCCGAAAAGCACCGTGCCGTCTGCGAGGCGGCGGTGGCGTGGCTATCCGAGGAAATGGGCTGGTCGGTCCTCGGCGTAACGGAAAGCCCGATCAAGGGCCCCAGCGGCAACACCGAGTTCCTGGTTGCCGCCCGGAGGAATACCGGAGCGGCCAAGGCATCAGCCTAGGAAGACCAAAGTCAGGCCGGCCGTCTCCGGCGGCGGGTTCTGGTAGCGGGTTTCGAAGCGGATGATCTCGTTGGGGACCAGACGCACCTCCGGCGGACGGAAGGTCCAGCTTCCCAGCTCCTGGGATTCGTCGCCACGCATGATGACGCGGACCTCAGGCACCGCGGTCACATCCTCCGAGCCGTTGACGATCTCGCCCTTCACCACCAATACCGTCTCGCCGTTCTCGACGATGCGGCTGGGTTCGACGTTGCGGAAGTCGAGCTGGGATCGGCCCCGTATCGCTTCGGCCGACAGCGGCACGCCGATGGTGGTGTAGATCTTCGCGGCGGGCGGCCAGAACGCGACGATGACGTTGCGGGCGAAATAGGCGCCGGCCAGCACCAGAACCACCGCGCTGATCAGGCCGGCCCAGGCGACCCAGCTGTCGCTCGACCGCTGATGCGACGTGATCGGAGGAGTCGGACGCGGCCGATCGGCTTCTTCCGGCGGTCCGAAGTCGAACGGATCGTCGTCGACCGGCGGCGCGTCGACGCGCACCGGCATGTCCGTCGGCGGCTCCTGGTGCCACCGGCGGCCGCAATGGCTGCACCGCACAGTCCGTCCCTCGGGGCCGAGGCCGCCGGGGTCGAGATTGTACCGTGTCGCGCACGAAGGGCAGGTAACGATCATCGGCCCGGAGTCAGGCTAAAGGTATGGTTTTATAGGAGTTTGCCGAACTCAAGGCAAGGCTGGACGCTCTCGGGGGGCTGTGCGATGCTCGATCCCCATCGGCTTGGCGGCGTGTCGACGGCCCTGTGGCACGTCCAAGGAGGACCACCGGCTTGGTTCGCTTCGAGAATGTCGGCATGCGCTACGGGCTCGGCCGGGAGGTGCTGCGCGACATCAGCTTCACGCTCGAGCCCAACTCCTTTCATTTCATCAGTGGCGCCAGCGGCGCCGGTAAGTCGTCCCTCCTGCGCCTGCTCTCGCTCGCGCACCGGCCCTCGCGCGGGCTGGTCACGATGTTCGACCAGGACATCGCCACAGCGTCGCGCGAGAAGCTCGCCGCGCTCAGGCAGCAGATCGGCATCGTCTTCCAGGACTTCCGCCTGATCAACCATTTGAGTGCACGCGACAACGTCGCCCTGCCGCTTCGCATCGCGGGCACCCGCGAGAAGGAGATCCGACGCATGGTCGAGGAGCTGCTCGACTGGGTGGGCTTGCGCGACCGCTTCGACGCCTTGCCGGCCACGCTTTCGGGGGGCGAGCAGCAGCGCTTGGCCATCGCCCGGGCGATCATCCGCAAGCCCAAGCTGCTGCTGGCCGACGAGCCCACCGGCAATGTCGATTCCGAGAACAGCCGGCGGCTTCTGACGCTGTTCGAGCAGCTCAACCAGAAGCTCGGGACGACGGTGGTGATCGCCACCCATGACGAGATGATGCTGAACCAGTTCCGTCACCCGGTGATGTGGCTTCGCGGCGGCAATCTGGTCCACGAGGACTACCGCGCGATCGCGGTGCGCTGAATGTTCGATCGTCGTTCTGAACTCTCGCTCAAGGGCGACGGATCGTCGCGTTTCGTCCCTTGGGTGATTGCGCTGAAGGTCTATTTCGCCGCCCTTGCCATCGCCGGCGGGCTCGGTCTTCAGGCAGCGGCTTCAGGCTGGGACGCGGGTGCGCGGGCGGCGGTGACGCTGCCGGCGGCCGAGCCGGTGGGAGAGGGAGAGGCGGCGGAGCCGCCGCAGGTCGATGCCGTTCTCGACGTTCTCAACGCCACCCAGGGCATCCGGTCGGTCCGGGTGGTGCCCAAGGAGGAGATCGCCGACCTTCTGGAGCCTTGGCTGGGCGAGGGGAACGTCGTCGACGGCCTTCCGCTGCCGGTCCTGATCGATGTCGAGCCGGACGAGGCGCGGTGGGTGGACTGGGTGGGGCTGGAAGCGCAGTTGAAGGTCGCCGATCCGCGCGCCGAGCTCCTGACGGGCAAGATGTGGCTGGGCCGCCTCGTCGACCTCGCCCGGACGATCCAGGGTATCGCCGTCGTCGTCGTCGTGCTGGTGATCCTGGCGACCGCGGCGACCGTGACGCTGGTGACCCGGGCGGGTCTCGACTCCCGTGCCGATCTGGTCGAGCTCTTGCACCTGATCGGCGCTCGCGACCGCTACATCGCCCGCCAGTTCCAGTGGCACGCGATGCTGCTCGGTTTCCGGGGCGGGCTTCTGGGGATCGCATTCGCAGCGATGACGGTCGCCGTCTTCTGGCTGTTGAGCGGGCCGATGGAATCGATCCTGCTGCCGCGCGTCCGCTTCGACTGGACACTGGCGGCTGCGTTCGTGGCCCTGCCGGTCGTGACCGCCCTGATCGCCATGGCGACCGCCCGGCGGACGGTGATGCGCGCCCTGGCCCGGCTGCCGTGAGCCGCCTTGTCATCCTCGACCGGGACGGTGTGCTGAACCGCGATCTTCCGCAAGGTGTGCTGGCCCGGACCGACCTGATGATTTTGCCGGGTGCGCCCGAAGCGGTAGCACGATTGAATCGTGCCGGGTATCTGGTGGCGGTGGCGAGCAATCAGTCTGCGGTGGGGAAGGGGTTGCTGGGACTGGGCGAGTTGGAGGCGATCAACGTCGATCTGGAAGCGGCATTGGCCCGCGCCGGCGGGCATCTCGATGCCCTGGTGGTTTGCACCGATGCGCCGGAAGCCCCCACCCGGCGGCGCAAGCCCGGCCCCGGGATGATCGAGGAAATCCTCCACCGGTTCGAGGCCGCTCCTGCGGAAACCCCGGTTATCGGCGATGCTCTGCGCGACCTTCAGGCGGCGGCGGCGGTGGGCTGTCCGCGCATGCTGGTCCGCACGGGCAAAGGGCGGGCCACCGAAATGTCGGGGCTGCCGGCGGAGGTTCTGCCGGTGACCGTCCACGACGATCTTGCCGCAGCGGTCGAGGCCCTGCTGGCTGCAGAGCGATGAGCGTCATCCGTTTGGCACCGACCCGGCGGCACGGGGTGGGATTGCTGGCGGTGGCGACGATCGCCCTCGGGGCGTGGCTCGCCGGGCTGGTGGTGTTCGTCGCAGCGTTGCCGCGGTCGGCGGCCGATACCGACAGCGCGACCGATGCCATCGTGGTTCTCACCGGCGGCAGTCAGCGGCTGACCGAAGGCCTGGCGCTGCTGGAGGCGGATCGGGCGGAGCGGCTGTTCATCTCTGGTGTCTATCGGGGCGTCGACGTCTCGGAGATCCTCCGCCTGCAGGAGGAGGACCGGACCGGTATCATGGATCGCATCGAGCTTGGGCACGCCGCCACCGACACGCGCGGCAACGCGCGCGAGACGGCCGAATGGGCGGCGCGGAAAGGCATCCGCCGCATGCGTCTCGTGACCGGCAACTACCACATGCCGCGCAGCCTGCTCGAATTCCGGATGGCGATGTCCGGTGTCGAGATCATCCCGCACCCGGTCGCGCCCGACAGCGTGCGCCTCGACCACTGGTGGCAGTGGCCGGGCAGCGCCCGGCTGTTGGCGGTCGAATACTCCAAATACCTGGCGGCGTGGCTGCGCTATGGGCTGTTCCGGGCCATGGGAGGGCTCGGCGCCCGGTGATCGTTCTCCGGTCCCTGATCTTCAACGTGGTGTTCTTCGGCGGGACCACGGTGTTCGCGATCGCCATGCTGCCGACCCTGATCCTGCCGCGCCGCGCGCTGGTCGTATCGGGCAAGCTGTGGTCGCGCTGGGTCGTCGCCATGCTGCGGCTGATCGTCGGGATGCGTGTCGAGATCCGCGGGCGGGAGCATATCCCGCAGGGGGGCGCGCTGGTCGCCGCCAAGCACCAGTCGGCGCTCGACACGATCGTCATGCCGATGATTCTCGACGACGCCGCCTGCGCGCTGAAGCGGGAACTGATCTTCATCCCCGTCTATGGCTGGTATCTCCTGAAGGCCCGTCAGATCGTGATCGACCGATCGGGCCGCGCCCGTGCCCTCAAGCGGCTCGTTCACGACGCCGCCGAGGCGATCGCGGCGGGGCGGCCGGTGGTGATCTTCCCGCAGGGGACGCGGGTGGCACCGGGCGAGGATCGGCCCTATCTGCCCGGACTGATGGCGATCTATGCGCGGCTCGGCCAACCGGTCACACCGGTGGCCGTCAGTTCCGGGTTGTTCTGGGGAAGGCGCAGCTTCATCAAGCGGCCGGGAACCGTTGTTTTCGAGTTTCTGCCGCCCATACCGTCTGATCTCGGTCGCGCCGCCTTCGCGGAAGCCTTGGAGACCCGCATCGAGTCCGCCACCTCCGCACTGGCGCGAGAAGCGGAGTCGCGAGCCGAAACGGGGCCGTTCATCGGCTGACGAACGGCCCCGGCAGGGGTTCAGTGGGTAGGCGGTCTAGCATGCCGCCGGCCGTCGCCCGCCTTTCCAGAGGCTGGTGCTCAGCCCATGGAGCAGGTGGGCGAAGACGTCATGGACGGCTTCCGCATGCAGCATCCGGCCCCGGGCGATGTACGGGCTGGGGTCGATCGCCGCCTGTTCCACGATTCCTTCGGTCCGGTGAGACCGTTCGCTCATTCTCCTCATCGAACGCTCCTTCATATGCGTTGCTCACGACACGAGAAATAGCATCGTGCACATTGAAGGATAATCGCCCGAATTCACGCATCATTGATGCGATTAACGCAAATATGGAGCGTCGATTGGGGCTCCTCAGGTATAAGCGAAGCCCATCGTCCGCATATAGTAGTGCAGCCCGCCATCCTGAATGACGAGAGACAGCATCCGCTTGTCTCCGTCGTTATGGTGCGAGTGATCCTCGCCGGGCGGCGTCACCATGACCGCGTTGTCCACCCAATCGACACGGTGCCCGTCGATCAGCGAATAGCAGTGCTCGCCCTGCAGGCACAGGGTGATGGCGGTCGCGTTATGGCGATGTCCGCGCTGGGCGCGATGCGGCGGCAGCGAGTTGAGCGCGAACGACAGCGACGGCAGGATGTTCCTGCCCTTCTCCATCGCTACGCTGGAGAAGACGACCGCGAACCCGGCCATCTTGTCCGCATCGGGCAGGCCGTGGACGCGTTCGAGCTCCGCCCGAACCCGCGCCGCAGGATAGTGTGTCGGTTTGACGACGCCGTTGGCCGGGTCCGGCGCATTCGACTTCTCGAACGCGAGGCAAGGTTCGTTGGTCACCAGCCACAGCACGCAGTCCTCGTCGTCCGCGGCGTGAATGGTATCAGCGCCGCCGGGAAACAGGAAAACGTCACCGGCCGCCCAGCGGATGGTCTCGGTCTCTCGCCGGGACTCACCTGACCCCTGGAAGACGTAGTAGATCTCGCCCGTCGCGTTGAAGTGCGTGCTCAACTGCTCGCCGGCGCGGATCCGGATGTAACGGGTCAGCACCATCGGAATCGTCGCGGGGTAGGAGAGGCCGAGCTCCGACGACAGATCCAGCGGGATCAGGCCGGTCGCGGTTGCCGGGTCGAACGCCTTGCGGCACTCGTCCAGGAACTGATGGCGCGGCACCCGCGGCAGCTTGATGTTGAATGCTTCGCCGGCCGTAAAGAACCGGGCCTGCGCGGTGGGATCGTCGCCACCGCCCGACGAGACGACCTGGCTGGTCACGATGTCGTCCTGGGTAGCACCGGTATCGGCTTCCAGAGCGTCTGACTGCATTGGAGGTTCGCTCCTCTCGTTTTTCATCGCATGAGAGTCGCCCCGGAAGGCGGCAATTCGCTTGAAGCACACCGCTGTGGCTTTCGCAATGTGCATCCTCGCGGTAGTTTCTTTGCCCCGTGCGCAATACTGGAGAATGTGCATATGGAAACGGTGACCGGAATGCGGCTGTTCGCGCGCGTGGTGGAGTCGGGAAATTTCTCCGAAGCCGGGCGTCGCCTCGGTCTCGCGCCCTCCTCGATCTCGCGGCAGATCAACGCGCTGGAGGATGCCCTGGGCGCGCGGCTGATGAACCGCACGACCCGCAAGCTCAGCCTGACGGAGGCGGGGCAACTCTATTATCAGCACGCAGCCCGCATCCTCGCCGATATCGAGGAAGCCAATCTGGCTGTCTCCGAGCTGGAAGCGGCGCCGCGCGGCGTTCTCAGGCTCAACGTGCCGGTCGTGTTCGGCCGGCTCCATATCGCGCCGGCACTTCCCGAGTTCCTGGACCGCTATCCGGCGGTGACCATCGACCTCACCATGACCGACAATGTCGTCGACCTGGTGGAGGAGGGTGCCGATCTCGCGATCCGCATCGCCGAGCTCAAGGATTCGACCTTGATCGCCCGCCGGTTGGCGCCGAGCCGCCGGTTGATCTGCGCCAGCCCGGCCTATCTCGATCGCCATGGCCGGCCGCGAACGCCGCAGGAAATCGCAGCTCACAACTGCCTGACCTACAAGTTCACGCCCGGCCAGTCGCAGGTATGGAGGCTGCGCGGGGCCGATGACGGCCTTCACGAGATCCGGGTGAAGGGCAACCTGCAATCGAACAACTCCGAGGCCTTGTATTCCGCCGCCAAGGCCGGGCTCGGGCTCGCCATGATGACCACCTGGACCATCGCCGAGGATGTGCGCAGCGGCACGCTGGAAGTGGTTCTACCCGACTACGAGGCCAGTCCCACCGATCTGAATGCGGGTATTTACGCGGTCTATCCACATAATCGTCACTTGTCGGCGAAGGTCCGGGCCTTCATCGATTTTATGGTCGAGCGTTTTGCCAAGCCCGGATACTGGCAGGGGCTGTGTCCGGACGGCTCGGCCCATCGGCAACAAGCTTGAGGGAGGACCCCATGAAGAAAATCCTGACGTTCGCCGCGGCGGCGTTGTTCGCCTTGACGGGGGTGGCGGTCGCGGAGCCGACCGATATCACCGTCCGGGTGATGAGCAAGGATGCCAAGTTCGTCGGCACCAGCATGGGCGGCGTGCGGATCACGATTGCCGATGCCGATACGGGCGAGATCCTGGCCGAAGGGCTGACCGCCGGTACCACCGGCGACACCGAGCTGCTGATGTTGCAGGACAAGACGCGCCGGGTGCCGTTCGCCACCGAGGACGCCGCCGCCTACACCGCGACCCTCGACCTTGTCGAGCCGCGCCGCATCAGGGTCTCGGCGAGTGGTCCGCTGGGGCAGCGGCAGGCGATCAACACCGTCACCTCCGAGCAGTGGGTGGTGCCGGGTAGGTCGATTACCGGCGGTGATGCCTGGCTGCTGGAACTGCCGGGCTTCGCCGTCGACGTGCTGGCGCCGCCCTCCCATGTCCGCATCGGCGGGCTGCCGACGCCTGTGGCGATCACCGCCAATGTCACCATGATGTGCGGTTGCCCGATCGAGCCCGGGGGGCTGTGGGACGCCGACAAGTTCGAGGTCAAGGCGCTGATCAAGCTCAACGGCCGTTCGGTCGGGGCCTTGCCGATGAAGTTCGCGGGCGAGACCAGCCAGTTCGCCGGCACGCTCGACGTGAAAGTGCCCGGCGTCTACGAGGCGACCGTCTACGCCTACGATCCCAGCAACGGCAATACGGGCGTCGACAAGACGACCTTCATCGCCAGCAACTGACGGCGACGGTTCCGCGGCGCGGGCGGCTCATCCGCACGCGTCGCGGACTCTGCCGCTGCGGCGGTTGTTGATCGATCGCAGGCTCGCTATTTATCCCGCCAGTACAATCGGATGGGCGGGCATATGATGGCGGCGACCGGTTCGGGAACGGACAAGCTGGGTCGGTTACGGCGTTTCATCGAGTCGGACGCGACGCAGCGCTTCATCATCGCGGTAATCGTCGTGAATGCCGTCGTTCTCGGTCTGGAGACCTCGCCGACCGTCATGGCCGAGGCGGGACCGGTCCTGGAAATCGTCGACAAGATCGCGGTGGCGATCTTCGTTGCCGAGATTGCGGCCAAGCTGGCGGTCTACCGCCTGGGCTTCTTCCGCAACGCCTGGAACATCTTCGACTTCACGATCGTCGCTTTGTCGCTGATTCCGGCCGGACATGCCTTGAGCGCCTTCCGGGCGTTCCGGGTTCTCCGGGCGCTACGCCTGATGTCGATGGTGCCGAAGATGCGGGCCGTGGTGCAGGCACTGTTGCAGGCGATCCCCGGCATGGGCGCGATCATGCTTCTGCTGCTGCTGATCTTCTATGTTTTCTCGGTGATCGCGACGACGCTGTTCGGCCCGGCCTTCGACGACTGGTTCGGGACCATCGGCCGGTCGTTCTACACGCTGTTCCAGATCATGACCCTCGAGTCATGGTCGATGGGCATCGTCCGGCCGGTCATGGATCGCTATCCGCTCGCTTGGCTCTACTTCGTGCCTTTCATCCTGTTCACGACATTCGCGGTGCTGAACCTGTTCATCGCCATCGTCGTCAACTCGATGCAGAAGGTGCATGAAGCGGAGGAAGAGCATCTTGCGCAGGACCATGCTGGGCTGGCTTCGGATCACGAGGCGGTTCTGAGCGAGATCCGGGCGTTGAGACGCGAAGTCTCCCTTTTGCGGGCGGAAGCGGACGGGTCGCGGTCTTGAGAACGTTGCGCGGCCTAAAGCCAGCCGCGCCGCTTGAAGTAGACCAGCGGCAGGATCGCCGAGACGATCATTCCGGCGATCGCGAGGGGGTAGCCCCAAGGCCAGTCGAGTTCCGGCATGAAACGGAAGTTCATGCCGTAGATCGACGCGATCAGTGTCGGCGGCAGGAATGCGACCGCCGCCACCGAGAACATCTTGATGATGTTGTTCTGTTCGATTCCCAGCACCCCGAGCGTCGCGTCGAGGAGGAAGGCGACCTTCTGGGCGAGGAAGGCGGCGTGGTCGTTCAGCGACTGGATATCGCGGCTGAGCGTCTTGCGGCGCGACCGGAGCTCCTTCGATGCCGAGGCGTCGAGCGCCTGGGACAGGAAGATCACCGCGCGATCGATGGTCATCAGGCTTTCCCGCGCCTTCGACGTGATGTCGCCGTTGCGGCCGATCCGGAACATGACGTCGCGGAAGTCTCGGCCGCGCGTGCGCATGGGGCGGCTTTTCGGGCGCTGATCGAAGACATCCCAGGAGAGGGAGTCGACATCGGCACCCACCATTTCCAGGATGTCGGCGATGCGGTCGATGATCGCGTCGAGCAGCCCCACCGTCGCCATCTCGCCCGAACTCAGCATGTGCAGATTGCGGGCGGCGTGCGTCGAAAAGTTTCCGAACGGTATCGGATCGATGTAGCGCAGTGTTATCAGTCGTTTGCCGGCGAGGATAAGGGTGACCGGTGTCGACCGAGGCTTGATGCTGTCGACGCTCGACATCACGGCGATGGTCGCGAAGATGGCACCGTTCTCTTCGTAAAGACGGCTGGAAACCTCGATCTCCTGCATTTCTTCATGCGTCGGAACGTCGATTCCGCAGGCGGCTTCGACGGCATGTTTCTCTTCGTCGGTGGGTTCCAGGAGGTCGATCCACACGGCGTCGTCGGGGATCGTCGGCGCCAGACGGGCTCTGGCCTCCCCTTGCCTTGTGTCGCGCCCACCCGATGTGTAGACCGTCAGCACTCGCGCCTCCGTCCCGTCCTGTCGCCCCGGCAGTCCGGAGCGGACCTGTCTATCGCCGGCCACAAGGAGCGATCAGCCCTTCATGCCTTTTCGTCATACTGCCTCACCGCAACGGTACCGACAGTCTTATGGCCGGCAGCTGGTGACCGTTTCGTGGCGCCCCGCCCATGAGGGTCTATTGAGACAGATACGCTGAGCATGGAGTACGCTCTCGTCGTCGGCGGTCTGCTGCTTCTTTTCGGCGGTGGTGAGGTTCTCGTCAACGGAGCCGTGTCGCTGGCCAACCGGCTGGGCGTCTCGCCACTGATCATCGGCCTGACCGTCGTGGGCTTCGGCACGTCGGCGCCTGAGCTGCTGGTATCGCTGGAGGCGGCGCTGGGAGGCCAGCCCGACATTGCCGTCGGCAACGTCGTCGGCAGCAACATCGCCAATATCCTGCTGATTCTGGGTGCGGCCTCGGTGATCTATCCGATCCGTTGTGCACCGCAGGTGGTGTTCCGCGACGGCATCTTCATGTTGGCGTCAGCGGCCCTGTTCGCGTTGCTGGCCCATGAAGGAATCATTCCGCGCTGGCAGGGCGCCGTCATGTTCGCGGCGCTGCTGGTGTTCGTCGGCTATTCCTACTGGTCGGAGCGCTACCGTAAGGCGCCATCGGAAAGACTGCATCGCCACGAGGCGGAAGAGTTCGGTGACGCCGAGCGCTCCCTCGGTCTCAGCCTCGTCCTGGTCGCGGTGGGGTTCGTGGCGCTGATCGGCGGCTCGAAGATGCTGGTCTCCGGGGCCCTCGACATTGCCCGCGCTGCAGGGATCTCGGAAGCGGTGATAGGCCTGTCGCTGGTCGCGGTCGGCACCTCGCTGCCCGAACTCGCGACCTCCTGCATGGCGGCCGTTCGCAAGCACACGGACGTTGCCGTCGGCAACGTGCTGGGCAGCAACATCTTCAATATCCTGAGCGTGCTCGGTCTTACGGCGATCGTCGAGCCCGTGCCGATCAGTTCGGAGATCCTGGGACTCGATCTCTGGATCATGCTGGGCGTATCGGTGCTCGTTCTGCCGGTGCTGATCACCGGCTGGCGCATCAACCGCGTGGAGGGGGGTATCTTCCTGCTCGCCTATGCGGGCTACATCGCCATCCTTTACGGCCGGGTGCCCGCGCTCTGACGAGACAGGCCTTTCTTGGGCGCGGAAGACGCTACCGGCCGATTCGGTCCATCAGCCGCCGCATGAAGCCGATGCAGGCTTCGACCTGAGCGACCTCGATGTATTCGTCGGGCTTGTGGGCCTGAAGGATACTCCCCGGCCCGCAGATCACGGTCGGAATGCCGACCTTCTGATAGAAACCGCCCTCGGTTCCGAACGAGACCGCCCCCGCGGCGTTGTCTCCGGTCAGGGAGAGGGCGAAGGCTTCGGCCTCCGATTGGGCGTCCGCGGCCAGCCCCTCGACGGCGCCGGTCCGGATCGTTTCGACGCCCGTGTCGGCGGAGACCGCATGCATCGGGCGCAGCATCGACTCGGCGACGAAGTGTTCGACCCGGTCGCTCACGGACTCGACGGCGGTTCCGGGCAATAGCCGCGTTTCCCAGTCGATCCGACAGTGGCGGGGGACGATGTTGGGCGCCGTGCCGCCGGCGATGCGTCCGACATGAACGGTGCTGTAGGGCGGGTCGAAGCCCAGGTTCGGGTCCGCCGCCGCTTCGAACTCGCCGGCGATCTCCTTCAGGAAATGAACGAGCTCGGCACCGTACATCACCGCGTTGACTCCGCGGTCGACATAGGCCGAATGCGACTCGACGCCGGTCACCGTGGTGACGAAGCGGAACACGCCCTTATGGCGGTTCACCACCTTCATCTCGGTCGGCTCGCCGACGATGGCGAGGCGCGGGCTTAGCCCGGCGGCAACGATCGCCTCGATCAGCCGCGGGACGCCGAGACAGCCGACCTCCTCGTCATAGGTGAGGGCGATGTGGATCGGCTCGGTCAGGCCGCGTGCCAGGAATTCGGGCACCAAGGCAAGGACGATCGCCGAAAAGCTTTTCATGTCCGCCGTGCCGCGGCCGAACAGCCGATCGCCGCGGCGGGCGAGGGTGAACGGATCGCTGGTCCAGTCCTGGTCGTCGACCGGAACCACGTCGGTATGCCCGGAAAGGACGATGCCGCCCGGTCCCGCCGGCCCCACCGTGGCGAACAGGTTGGCCTTGCGGCCGGTATCGTCCATCACCCGATGGGACTCGATACCGTGTCCGGCGAGATAGTCCGCGACGAAATCGATGAGCGCCAGGTTCGAATCCCGGCTGGTGGTGTCGAACGACACCAGCCGTTCGATCATCTCATAGGGGGTAAAGGTCTGACCGGGCATACGCTCTCTGGAGCGACCGTGATGTCTGGAATTGGTTCAACTTAGCGACTATAGGGGGTGCGGCTGGCGCTGTCATGGCCGGGTGTCGCCTTCTCGGACGAGGAACGGCGGCTCGAACCCTGGCGGCGCTTGCCTGTTAACCTCCCATTGACGCCATCCTGGCACAATGGTGTGGTTCAGGCGGACAACTTCCGTGCTGTTGCGGGCGGGGTGGGGCATCCCGGTCACGCGAAGCAGTGACGTTTGGGGAGCACGGGGCGACCATGATTATCAGTCACCGGTACCGGTATCTCTTCGTCGAGCATCCCCATACCGCGTCGACCGCGATAGCGGCTGAGTTGACAGAGCACTATGACGGCCAGACGGTCGTCACCAAGCACGCCAATTACGCGGACTTCCTCCGGCAGGCCTCCAAAGAGGAAAAAAGCTATTCGGTGGTTATCGGCACACGTAACCCACTGGACCGGATGGCGTCGCTCTATTTCAAGCTCAAGAACAACCATCATGGCGAGTACACCGATCCGTCCCTGTTCGAGGAGAACGGAGGGTGGGTATCCTTGCACGTGCGAAAGATGTTCGCTTATGTGCAGGAGAACGACGCGTCCTTCGCCGACTACTATAAGCAGTTCTATGCGTCTCGGTGGGCGAAGAGCAATCAGTACATCTGGTTTCCGCGCCGCTACGACTACGTCATTCGCTACGAGTCGATCCAGGACGATTTCGCGGGTTTCATCAAATTCATCGGAGCGGAGCAGGCGCGTCCGCTGCCGGTGGTGAACAAGACGTCGGGGAAGCGCGACTACCTTTCCATTTACACGCCCGAGATTCGCGACAACGTGGTTCGCCAGTACGGGCCCTATATGGCGTATTGGGGCTATGCGTTTCCCGAAGACTGGAACGTCGGGGCGGCACCGTGGTCGAGCCGGCTGCAGTTTCAGACCATGAACACCATCGGCCGTTTCTTCATCGAGCATCTGGGGCTCACTCCAGGTGACTACAGCCGCTTGCGCAAGCGGCTGACCCGACTGGTTCGGGCCCGTCAGATCGCTGCCGCAGGAAGCTGAGGCACTGGCCGCCGGCTACCGCCGCGCGTTCGTCGGTTTCGAATCTTCGTATCGAATTGTTTGAGTGAGGTGCCAACCAACCGGGGGATCGGCGTATGCTCGCCAAGATCGTTTCGAAATTGCCGGCTCCAATCCATCGCCTCCTGCGACGGCTGTTTCAGGAGGATCGGAAAGTCAGGCAGCTATACGAGACCACCGACTATCTGAGCGCCTATCGGGCGCATACCGACATGCGGGTCGACGACGACCGCGACGCCGCCATCGGCGGGATGTGGGATCAGATCGGTGAGCTGCAGTTCAATTTCATGGTCGCCAACGGCCTGAAGCGCGACAGCTCCCTGCTCGATTTCGGCTGCGGAACATTGCGTGGCGGCTTGTGGTACATCCGCTATCTCGATCCCGGCAACTACACGGGGATCGACATCTCCGAGAAGGTGCTGGCCGCGGCGCGCGGGCGGGTCGCGGAGAACGGCCTGAACGACAAGCATCCGAACATCATCCTCAATGAGGATCCCGACTCGGTATTTCGCTGTGTCGCCGGCCATCAGTACGACTTCATCATCGCCCAGTCGGTTCTCACTCACCTTCCCGCCGACTTCGTTGAGAATATTTTCATAGAATTGAGGGATGTTTTGAAACCGGGCGGTTGCTTCTTCTTCACGTATTGGAGAGGCAAGAAATACGATCGGGTGGGGGTCAAGGATTTCTATTATCCGTTCGACACGCTTGCCGACATGGCGCGAAAGCACGGCTTCTCGCTGGAGGATTATGAGTCGCGCTACGATCATCCGCGCGGGCAGAGCATGGCTCTCGCCAAGTGGGAAGGCGCCGCGGTGGCGGACTGACGGCGAGACCCGGCTTTCGACCGGTTCACCGCGCTTCCCCGGCCGAGCCTTGTTTTCCGTCCGAACGGGCGTGGGCGGCTGGACGAATTCTGGAGAGTTTGATTGACGCAAGAGCGCGGGGAAAAGGGGACCGGTAGCGCGCGGAAGGGGCTGCGGCTTCTCAAGCGGCTGAAGAATCCGTGGCTGCTGGGTGTGATCGGGGTCGGACTGTTCGCGTTGGTGGCGTCCCGCATCTCGATCGATGCGCTGGTCGATCGTTTGGACCAGTTCGACCCCCTGTATGTCGTGGCGGCCCTGCTGATCGCGTTCGGCAGCACGGTGACCCGTGCGGTCCGATATCAGTACTTCTTTCCCGCGCCCGGTCGGTGGTTCGACCTCTGCCTTCTGTTCTCTTTGATCCGGGCGGCGAACTTCGTCCTGCCGTTCCGGTCCGGCGAGGTGCTGGCGCTTTACCTGCTCAAGAAGTTCGGCTTCGCGCCGACCCTGGCCGAGCTGTCGCCGACCTGGATCATGTTCCGTGTCTACGACCTCGTCGCCTTGATGTTCATTTTCGCGCTGATGTTCGTGCTCGTTTCAAGCGACGGCGCGATTGGCGCCGGCGTTGCCTACGAGGCGGGAGCGGCGGTGCTGTTCGCGGTCGCGCTGGTGGCGGGCTTTCACGTTGCCGTCAGGCTGCTGCCGCGGATGGTGGGGTTCGGCGGAACCCATGGGTGGATGGCGGGACGCATCCGGGCAGTCGCGTCGGGACTGGATCGCATCCGCTCCTTCGACGCCCTGGCCCTCGCCTTTTTCGGCGGCATCGGCGTCTGGCTGGCGAACGTCTCGATCATGGTTTGCGGGCTGCTGGCGTTCAACATCGACGTGCCGCTGCTGCAAGGGGCATTCGCCGCCACAGCGGTTCTGGCGGTCAATCTTCTTCCCATCCGGGCGCCGCTGGGGCTGGGGACGAGCGATGCCGTCTGGGTCGGCATGCTGATGCTCGTCGGCCTGAACGAGCAGGAAGCCCTCTTGGGTGCGATTGCGGTGCGCGTCATGCAGACAATCACGATCGGTGTCGAAGGGACCTTGGCATATGGCCTCTCATACTTCCGGTTCAGCAGCAGAAATGCTTAAGGAAGCCGACGACGGCGAGGTGATCGCCGTCCGGTCGGGTCCGGACGGACGGCCGTTGCGGGACGACATCGGTCTGGTGATTCTGGTCGGATGCCAGCGCTCGGGCACGCATCTGTTCGCGCGCGAGATCGAGAAGCGCGCCGACATCATGACGCCCAGCGAGACCAGGTTTCCGACCCTGTTCTCCAAATGCCATCACTGGGCGGGCAATCTCGAAGACCGGGCGGCGCGGGAGCGGCTGCTCCGGGCGATCTTCGTGTTCCTGTGGATATGGGAGAACCGCCGGGGAAGCGCCGAGGACATCGAGAAGGTGATCCCCTTCAGCCTCGTCTCGCTGATCGACAGGTTCGACTTCATCGTCGACAACACGCGCAGCTACGGCGACATCCTGCGCCTGATGTTCCGGCTGTTCGGCGAGAAGTTCGATAAGTCGCTGGTGATGGACAAGATCGTCTACTACCACCCGGAAGACATCGCGGACCTGATGCAGCATCTACCCGACGACACCAAGTTCATACATGTCGTGCGGGATGGCCGGGACGTCTATCTGTCCTGGACGAACGTCTGGTTCGGCGCCTCGGGGATCGTGGAGGCCGCCCGGCGGTGGCGGTCGCACGCCCTGGAATACGCGAAGCTCGCCCGGCTGGGCGAGGATCGCTTCCGCGAGATCCGGTATGAAGATCTGCTGCAGGACTCGGTCGCCATCTGCGACCAGGTGGCGACATGGATCGATCCCGAGGCGCGCGCGGCTGGGGGCGAAGCCAGCCAGAACAAGGGCGAAGCGCTGTCGGTGCGCGAGGGCTACGAGAACCTCGCTCGGCCGCTGATGGCCTCCAACTCCTACAAATGGCGGGAGAAGATGAGCCCCTCGGACATCGCCCTGTTCGAACATATCGCCAGGGACGGGCTGACCCGCTTCGGGTACGACATCGACGGACAGCCGGTAAGCGGCGGAAAGCTCGCCCTGCAGACCCTCCGCTCCTATGCGCGCTATTTCACCCGGGTGACGACCTACAAGAGATGGATTCTGTTCGCCGTCCCCACTTTTCTGCTGGTGACGGACCGCCTGGGGCTGCCGTTCTCGAAGTCGATGTTCCGGAAGGTCGAGCGAAAGGTCCGGCAGGCTTGTTCGGCCGCATAGGGCGCAACCGTTCGCGTCTCAGGCCGAATCGGCCCGAAACACGAACGGTCTGAGCGCCTTCCAGCCCGCCGGCGGCTATTTCCCGATGCGCTTGTCGATCATGTCGGCCAGCAGGCCGAATATCATGATGTTGACGCACAGGAAGAACAGAATGACCGTCTTGTCGGTAATATTCGCGACGACGAAGACGTCGTAGATCGCGCTCGCCAGGAACAGAAGGCCGGCGAACGCGAAGAACGGGAAAAGAACGCGCAGCGGCGCGAAGTACATGCCGGTGCGGGCGATCAGCTGCACGAACCGCAAGGTGTCGCGGATCGGCTTGATCTTCGACTTTCCTTTCCGGACCGCATAGTCGATGGGGACGTAGCGCACGCGGAAATAGTTGGTCAGGAAGGCGACCGTGATGGTCGTCGTGAAGCTGAAGGAGTCCGGAAGCACGCCGAGGAACTGCTCCGTGACCGACTTCCGGAACGCGCGCAGCCCCGAATTGATGTCCGGGATGTCGCGGCCGCTGATCCAGGAGGCGTAGCGGCGAAGGAATATCTTCGGGATGGCGCGGATCTTGGAGTAGGTGACGTTGGCACCGGTCCGCGAGCCGACCACCATGTCGGCCTCGTCCATCGCCGCGACAAGATCGGGGATGCGCTCGTTGGGATAGGTCCCATCGGCGTCTGTGATGACGATGATGTCGCTGTGGGCGGCGCGGATTCCCGTCTTCAAAGCGGCCCCGTAGCCGCGGTTGCGCTGATGGTGCTCGGCGCGGAGCTTCGGGTACTTCTTGGTGAGGTCGTCCAGGATTTCGCCCGATCGGTCGCTCGAGCCGTCGTTGACGATGATGATCTCGAACGAGCCGTGGTCGGGGAGCCGCTCGTAGAGATGCTCGACCGTCATGCCGAGCCCTTCTTCCTCGTTGTAGCACGGCATGACGATGCTGTAGGCGGGCGCCTTGTGCGACGCGTCTTCGTTCATTCGAGTCCCCCTGTTCGGAATGTCGGATGCTGTCGCCAAAAAAAGGGCGTGGCCAATGGGTTCATGCCGAAACGGATATCGGCGCCTTCAGCGAAATCCCGATCGCCGCCCCCCTGCCCGAAGAACCGGGACGATCGGAAGCCCGCTGGACGCCGCCATCATCGCTATCGTTGTAACCGGCCTGCCGCCGTGTGCCAATGGCGAGCCGCTTTCGCTGAAAGGCCTGTTAACCAATTCTCTTTAGAAATCGATCCACTACAATCCCGGACGTCGACGCCGATCGCATGGCGCGCGCCATTTGGCCGGCCCGAGGCCGTCCGGAGTTCGTAGCGGTGAAACCTGGTCGGGTGAGAGCATGGTTGACGTCAGGACGGATATGATCGGTCGACGCGGGGCGGAGTACTCGCCCGCCCTGCATTTGCTGTTGCTGCTCGTATGGATGGCGTTGCTCGTCGTTTTCGCCGGCGTCGGGCACATCAGCGCCGACGACCAGATGTACATCGCGGCGGCGCGTGAGTGGCTGGCGACGGGCTCCCTGCTGCCCGAGTCTCACTGGACGGTCCGCCACACCGTCATTCTGCCGATCGCGCTTTCCTTCGCGCTATTCGGCGACGGCGAGTGGCAGTCGGTTCTTCCGAGTACGTTGTATGCTCTCGGCCTCGCCTGGACCCTTTATGCCGTCATGCGCCGCTATCACGGTGCGACGGCGGCGTTGGTCGGTACGGCGATCTTCGTGACGACCGGCCTGTTCGCCGAGCTCGGTACGATCATTCATCCCGACGCGACCGAATCGCTGTTTCTGCTGCTCGGCCTGTTCCTGTTCTACGAAGGGGCCGTCGTCCATGGTGGTGACAACAAGCGGCTGTTCGGCGCGGGTGTTCTCCTGGGCCTCGCCTTCGTCACGCGGGAGACCGCGGCTGCGGTGCCGCTGGCGTTGGGCGTACTTTTTCTGCTCGGCGCCTATACTCAGCGCTGGCACTACTTCGTTCTCGGCATCGGCTTCCTGCTGCCGGTACTGATCGAAGCGGGCTACTACATGAGCCTGGGCGAGGGGCCGCTCTACCGCTACGAAACCGTTCTCGGCAGCACCAAGGCCGGACCGACGCTGGAAATGGGCGGCGAGGTCCATGCCGGGACCGGGAACGTGACCGACAATCGCCTGATCGGGCCGTTCGCCGCCCTGCTGTTGAACAACGAGTTCATGCTCGTGTTCTGGGGGGCTATCGCTGCCGGCATCGCCCTGCTGCGGGCGGGTACTCTCCGGCGGGCGGAGGAATACGGATTCACGCGGCTGCTGCTGATCGTCACCGCGGTCTGGGTCTTCGTCGAATTCTATGCCTTCGGCCTGCGTCCGCTGCCGCGCTATCTGCTTATCCCATTGATTACCGGCACATTCCTGATCGGTCCCTGGCTGGCGGGGTTGATGGCCACGCCCGGCCGCCGTCCGGTTGCGCTGATCGTCCTCGCGCTCATCCTCGCGGCGAACCTGTTTGCGATCGACCTGTCCAACAAGGCGCCACGGAAGCCAGAGCGTCTGCTCGCGGAATGGGCGTTGAGCCATCAGGAACCGATCTATGCCAGCGACGAGTTCATCAGCCGGGCCCAGAACTTCCTGCGTTGGGACGGGGTTGGTGCGGACAAGGTGCTCGCGGGTCCGCCACCGCCGGGGGCGCTTTATGCGGTCCGTCTGGTAACGCGCGGAACGGGCGGCGTGCAGGCGGAAGCTTCGCTCGAACCCGATCTCCACGACGCCGAAGTCGTCGACGGATGGGACGGCGATCGGACCGTGACCGGGACCGTTATCGGCCTGTTCGGTCTGGAGGGCGTGGTTCGCGGCACGCCGCTTGCTCGGCTTCTGCGCTACGGGGAACCGGTGAGGCTCTATCGTCTGCCGAACGAGTAGGCTAAGACTGGGGTAGCCGCGGCCGACATCCCTCCGCCGCAGGAGGGAAAGGCGTTCCCGTGACGAGGCTGTGGATCGGATGCCGTGACGGTATCGCGATCGGCCGCAAGCGCATGAGGGAGAGGCATGCCCCGACTTCGCCGACTACCGAGCCTGTTCGCCCTGGTCCTCGCAGTTGTTGCCGGCTTGGGGGCGGGTTCCTCGGTCCGTGCCGATACGCCGCCCAACATGCTGGTGATGGCGATGGCGATGGACGACATCATCAGCCTCGATCCGGCCGAGGTGTTCGAGTTCTCGGGCGCCGAGGCCGATGGGAACCTCTACGACCGGCTGTTCCGCGCCAATCCCGACGATCCGGCTGAGCCCATTCCCGAGGCGCTCGAAGGATGGTCGGTGTCCGATGACGGCCAGCGGTTCACGCTCGCCGTCAGGCCGGGGATCACCTTCCATTCCGGCAATCCGCTGACGGCCGAAGACGTCGTCTTTTCGCTCCATCGGGCGGTGATTCTCAACAAGGCGCCGGCCTTCATCCTCACCCAGTTCGGCTGGACGCCTGAGCGGCTCGACCAGCAGGTGCGGGCGGCGGGACCGATGACGGTCGAGCTCCTGATCGAACGGCCGCTCGCACCGTCGCTGGTGGTGAACGCCTTGAGCGCGGGGGTGAGCGCCGTCGTCGACAAGCAGCTTCTTCTCGAGCACCAGCAGGACGGCGATCTCGGCAATGCCTGGCTCAAGACTCACGATGCCGGGTCGGGGCCGTTCAGCCTGCGGGCCTGGAACGCCGGCGAGTTCCTGATGCTCGACGCCTTCCCCGACTATTGGGACGGGGCGCCGAAGATGCAGCGGGTGGTCGTCCGCGACATCCGAGAGGCGTCGACCCAGCGCCTGCTGCTGGAAAACGGCGATATCGACATCGCCCGCAACATCGGTCCCGATCAGGCGAAGGGCCTGGCCGGCAATCCCGACATCGAGACACGGTCGGCGGCCAACGGCCGGATCTTCTATCTCGGCCTCAACCAGAAGAACCCGACCCTCGCCAAGCCCGAGGTCCGGGAGGCGCTCCGCTGGCTGGTCGACTATCAGGGCATCGCCGACCGGCTGCTGGAAGGCCGGGCCGAGGTCCGGCAGGTGTTTCTGCCCCGCGGCATGTTCGGCGCCATCGACGACGCGCCCTTTTCGCCTGATCTCGCCAAGGCGAAGGCGCTGCTGGCGGAAGCCGGCGTCGGCGACGGCTTCGCAGTCACCATGGACACGCGCTCGACCACGCCGACCATCGAGGTCGCCCAGGCCTTGCAGGCGAGCTTCGCCGAGGCCGGCATCTCCCTGGAAATCATCCCCGGCGACGGCAAGCAGACCCTCACCAAGTACCGCGCCCGTCGTCACGACATCTATATCGGCGCCTGGGGGCCGGATTATCTCGACCCGCACAGCAATGCCGTCGCTTTCGCCAGCAACCCCGACAACAGCGACGACTCGGACGACAAGTCGCTGGCATGGCGGAACGCCTGGGACATTCCCGAACTCACCGCGGAGACCGCCGCGGCCAAGCGCGAGCGCGACCTCGCCCGGCGGGTGGCGATGTATGCCGACCTGCAGCGCGCCATCCAGGCGGACTCGCCCTTCGTGATCATGTTCCAGGAACGCGACCTGATCGCCCTCAGGAAGGGGGTCGAGGGGTTCAAGACTCACCTGCTGTCGGGGAGCAACGTCTACAAGAACGTCACGAAGTGAGGAGCCGGGCGCCCTGACTTTTCCCACGTCATCGCGAGCGACCGTAGGGAGCAGGAAGCGCGTCTTGGATCGCCGCGGCCCTCCGGGCCTCGCGATGACGCGGTTCTGAGCGATACTTGGTCGATGACAGGCGTTTGTGACGACAGGTATCGGTTAGTGGAGGATTGGCTGCAGCGCGGGAGGGTCCTCGCGTTCCCCACCTCCCCTAACCCCTCGCCCCCAATGGGGAGGAGGGGGATCGGAAGGGACGGTGGCGCTCCCTCTCCGCCCCATCGGGGGGGAGAGGGCCGGGGTGAGGTGGGGAGCGCGAAGGCCCCGCCGACCGGCACCCGTCCCCTCCGATGACCGTCACCGACGACGAAACCTTCCGCATGGCGCGGGGCCGGCTGCGGTCCGGGGCGGTGCTCGCGGGGTCGGTCGCGGCGACCATTCTCGGACTGCTGCTGGTCACCTTCTTCATCGGCCGGGTGATTCCGGTGGACCCGGTTCTCGCGGTGGTCGGCGACCGGGCGAGCGCCGAGACCTATGCCGCGGCGCGGGAAGCAATGGGGCTCGATGAGCCGCTGTGGCGGCAGTTCCTGATCTATCTCGGCGGCGTTCTCAGGGGCGATTTCGGGCAGTCGGTGCTGACCGGCCGCCCGGTGCTCGCCGATATCGGCCGGTTCTTCCCGGCGACGCTGGAGCTTGCGACCCTGGCGACGCTGATCGGCGTGCTCGCCGGCGTCCCGCTCGGGGTGATCGCCGCCGTCCGCCGCGGCCGCTGGCCGGACCATGTCATCCGGGTAGTGACTTTGCTTGGCTATTCGGTGCCGACCTTCTGGCTCGGCATGATCGCCCTGCTGCTGTTCTACGCCACTCTCGACTGGACCGCAGGGCCGGGCAGGGTCGACTTGTTCTTCGAAGGGCTGGTTCAGCCGGTGACCGGCAGCCTGCTGATCGACAGCGCGCTGGCCGGCGCTTGGGACGTGTTCGGAAGCGCCCTCGACCACATCCTTTTGCCGGCCCTGGTACTAGGGACTTTCTCCCTCGCCTACATCGCGCGGATGACGCGGAGCTTCATGATCGACCAGCTCGGTCAGGAATACGTGTTGGCGGCCCGCGCCAAGGGCCTCTCCGAGGCACGCGTCGTCTGGCGCCATGCTCTCGGCAACACCGCGATTCCCCTGGTAACGGTGGTGGCGTTGAGCTACGGCGCCCTGCTCGAAGGATCGGTGCTGACCGAAACCGTGTTCGCCTGGCCGGGGCTCGGCGCCTATCTCACCAACTCGCTCCTGAACGCCGACATGAATGCGGTGCTGGGTTGCACCATCGTCGTCGGTATCGTCTTCATCGGCCTCAACCTCCTTTCCGACCTGCTCTACCGCCTGCTCGACCCGAGGGCGCGTTGACGGCGATGCGCGCCTGGCTGCTCGACGAAGCACCGGCATCGCCGGCCCAGGCGGCGATGGGCCGGGCCTATGTGGCGTGGCGCGACTTCGCGGCCAATCCGCTGGCGCTCACCGGCCTTATCATCGTCCTGTTGCTGGTCGCCCTGGCGGTCCTGGCGCCGCTGCTCACCGCGCACGACCCCTACGCGCAGAATCTCGACGACCGGCTCCTGCCGCCGGGGGCGGCGCACTGGCTGGGGACCGACCAGCTCGGCCGCGACATACTCGCCCGCATCCTCTATGGCGCCCGCATTACCCTGATGATCGTCGGGCTGGTGGCGGTGATCGCCGCGCCGGTCGGACTGGTCGTCGGCTGTGTCTCGGGCTATTTCGGCGGCTGGCTCGATGTCGTGATGATGCGGGTGACCGACGTATTCCTGGCGTTCCCACGTCTCATCCTCGCCCTCGCGCTGGTGGCGGCGCTGGGACCAGGCATCGAGAACGCGGTGATCGCCTTGGCTCTCACCGCCTGGCCGCCTTACGCCCGACTCGCCCGGGCCGAGGCCCTGACCATTCGGGGGCGGGAGTTCATCGACGCCGCCCGGATGCAGGGCGCGACGGCGTGGGGGATCGTCTTTACTCAGGTCATGCCGCTCTGCACCTCTTCGCTGATCGTGCGGCTGACCCTAGATATGGCCGGGATCATCCTGATCGCCGCCGGTCTCGGTTTCCTGGGACTCGGCGCACAGCCGCCAGCGCCGGAATGGGGGGCGATGATCGCCGCCGGGCGGCAGTACCTGTTCGACCAGTGGTGGGTGGCGACCATGCCCGGCCTCGCCATCCTGGTGGTGAGCTTGGGGTTCAACCTCCTGGGCGACGGACTCCGCGACGTGCTGGACCCTCGGCGATGACGGCGGGGCTGGAGATCGCCGGGCTTCGTGTCGCCTACGATTCGATCCGCGGCCCTGTCGTCGCCGTCGACGGCGTCGATTTCACCGTCGGTCACGAGCGGGTGGCGCTGGTGGGGGAGTCGGGGTCAGGGAAGTCGACGGTGGGGCGCGCGATTCTCCGTCTGCTGCCGCCTTCGGCTCACATCGCCGCAGACCGCATGACATTCGACGGCATCGACTTGCTCGGCTGCGACGAGCGCCGCATGCGCCGGGTACGCGGCGGACGGATCGGCATGATCCTTCAGGACCCGCGCCACGCGCTCAACCCGGTGATGACGGTGGGGCGCCAGATCGTCGAGAGCTACCGCGCCCATCGCGGCATCGGCGGGACGGAAGCGCGTCGCCGGGCCCTCGACATGCTGGCGGCGGTCCATATCCGCGATCCCGAGCGGGTGTTCGCTGCTTACCCCCACCAGTTGTCTGGCGGCATGGGGCAGCGGGCGATGATCGCCATGGTGCTGGCGGCGGGCCCCGACCTGCTGATCGCCGACGAGCCCACCTCCGCCCTCGACGTCACCGTCCGTCATTCGGTGCTGGCGATCCTCGACGAACTGGTGATCGCCCATGGCATGGGGCTTCTCATCATCACGCATGACCTCAATCTGGTGGCGACTTTCTGCGACCGGGCGTTGGTGATGCGGGCGGGAAGGATCGTCGAGGCGCTGCCGGCATCAGGCCTTGCCGAAGCGCACCACCCCTACACCCGTGCGCTGTTCGCGGCGGCACCGACGCTGTGATCAGGGTCGAGGATCTCAGTGTCGCCTTTCGGGCCGGCGGGCGTGTCGTTCCGGCCGTCCGCGGCGTTTCCTTCGCGGTGCCGAAGGGCGCGGCATTTGGACTGGTGGGGGAGTCGGGGTCGGGCAAGACGACGGTCTTGAGAACCATCGCCGGCCTTATCGACGATTGGGATGGGCGGATCGAGGTCGACGGCGTGCCGATGGGGGCGAAGAGGGATCGCGCCGCGCGACGGCAGTTGCAGATGGTCTTCCAGGACCCCTACGGCTCGCTTCATCCACGCCACACCGTGGCGCGGACGTTAGCGGCCCCTCTGCGCCTTCACGGCGTCGGCGAGCGCGACCGCAGGATCGACGCGGCGCTGGCCGACGTGGGCCTCGACCGCCGGTTCCGGTATCGCTATCCCAACCAGCTCTCCGGTGGGCAGCGCCAGCGGGTGGCGATCGCCCGGGCGCTGATCCTGGAGCCGGCGATCGTGCTGCTGGACGAGCCGACCTCGGCGCTCGACGTGTCGGTCCAGGCGGAGGGTCTCGACCTTCTGGATCGGCTGCGTCGCGAACGGGCGCTGACCTACATCCTGGTGAGCCATGATCTCGGCGTCGTCGTCAGGCTGTGCGAGACGATGGCGGTAATGCGGAACGGCGAGGTCGTTGAGACCGCGACCGCTTCCGCTTTTCGCAAGGGTGCGGTCGCCACCGACTATGCGCGGGGTCTGATCGAATCGAGCAGGGGCTACCGCCGCGAAACGCGAATGGCCGAGGTGGCGGAGGCCGGCATCCGCACTACATGAGCAGAGTGCCATCCTCCGAACCCCGTGGAGCGCCGATGTCCCTGCTTCCGATCAGGACCCGACGGCTCACCGTCGTTCTCGCCGCCATGCTGGCCTGTGTCGCGGTCGCGGCGCAGGGCTCGACGCCCGAACTTCCAGCCATCTGGCCTTCGCCCAACGCCGCAGGCGCCGTCTCTGGCCAGGCGATCACCTTTCCGAGCCGCAGTCCCTACAGCCTCACCGATGTCGGCGATGGCGAGAGGGATCCGCCGCAGGACGGGCAAGGCACCCTGTTCATGCCGAAGACCGCCAGCGCCGAAAATCCGGTGCCGGCGGTGGTGATGCTCCACGGCGCCTCGGGCGTGCGGAGCAGCCGCGAGCTCACCTATGGCCGCCAGTTCGCGGCGATGGGGATCGCCGCGCTCGCCGTTGATGCCTTCGCTTCGCGGCGGGATCGGGCGACCGGCTTCACCGAGCGGCTGATCGAGATAACCGAGACGATGCTGTTGGCCGACGCCTATGCGGCGCTCGACTATCTCGACAAGCGGCCGGAGGTCGACGGCAGTCGGGTGGTGCTGATCGGCTTCTCCTACGGCGGGATGGCCGCGCGCTATGCGGCGTACGCCCAGGTGGCGGACCTGTTCGCGCCCGAAGGACCGCGGTTCGCCGGGCATGTCTCGTTCTATTCGCCCTGCATCGCCCGCTTCGAGGACACCCGTGCGACCGGTGCCCCGGTGCTGATCCTGATCGGCGGCAAGGATGAGATCGTCGACCCTGATCGCTGCGATCTGATTGCCGATGACCTTCGCACGGGCGGCGCACCGGTCGAGGTGAAGGTCTACCCCGAAGGCTATCACCAATGGGACGGCGGGCCGTCGAGTCCACGGCGGATCGGCCGCGACCTCTCCGGCTGCCGGTTCACCGTCGATCCGAAAGGCGTCGTGCACGAGTCGTGGACGCGACTGCCGATGGTCGACACGCTGACCCGCAAGCTGATCCTGGGGTTGTGCTCGGGAAGCGACGGCTACGTTCTGCTGCGGGACGAGTCGGTACGGGCCCAGTCGAACAGGGACCTCGGGGCCTTCCTGGCCGAGGCGTTCTCGAAACCCACCGTCATCCCCGCCAGAACGCCGGCAGGAACAACACCAGGACGGTGAAGAGCTCCAGCCGGCCGAGCAGCATCGCGGCCGAGAGAAGCCATTTGGCGCCGTCGGGCAGGGATGAAAAGTTGCCCGACGGGCCGATCACCGGCCCCAGGCCGGGACCGACGTTGGCGATCGAGGTCGCGGCACCGCTCAAGCTGGTCAGGAAGTCGAGGCCGAACAGCGACAGCGCCGTCGCCACCACCGCCACCGAGGCGATGAACAGGAACAGGAAGCCCAGCACCGACGCGGCGACGGCCTCGGGCACCGGCTTGCCGTTGAAATGCGCGACCAGCACCGCGTGCGGCCGCAACAGATGCCCCATCTGAATGCGGACGACCTGGAACAGCACCTGGAAGCGGAAGATCTTGATCGCGCCGGTGGTGCTGCCGGTGCAGCCGCCGACGAACTTCAGGAAGAAGAACATCATCAGTGCCGCCGGTCCCCACTGCCCGTAGTCGGTGGAGGCGAAGCCGGTGCCGGTGATGATCGAAACCGCGTTGAAGGCCGCATAACGGAGCGCCAGCCATGACTCCGTCCCGAGTGTCATCGTCTGCCATAGCGCCAGGACCAGGATGGCGAACAGGCTGAAGCCGATGAACCACTGGACCTGCGAGTCGCGGATCAGCGCGCCGACCTCGCCGCGGAAGGCGCGAAGGTAGAGAACGAACGGGATGCCGCCGGCCAGCATCCCGAAGGTGATGATGATGTCGATCGAGGCGCTGTTGAAATGAGCGATCGAGCTGTCGGAGGTCGAGTAACCACCGGTGGCGATGGTCGTCATGGCATGGCAGATCGCTTCGAACGGCGTCATCCCAGAAGACCACAGCATCGCGGCCCACAAGGCGGTGAGACCGATATAGATCATGGCGATGCTGGCCGAGAGCTGTGCCGCGCGCGGCAGGACCTTCTCGGTCTTTTCCGACGATTCCGTGCGGAAGAGCTGCATGCCGCCGACCCTGAGGAGCGGCAGGATGGCGATCGCCATGACGATGATGCCGATGCCGCCCAGCCATTGCAGCAGCGAGCGCCAGAGGAGGATCCCCGGCGGGGCGTTGTCGAGGCCGATCATCACCGTCGATCCGGTCGTCGTCACCC